>SDBS01000006.1_pt1 | contig 126655 bp, 129 predicted proteins | sample 2277091 | NCBI WGS metagenome assembly SDBS01 (sample SAMN10404972, study PRJNA504765) | marine sediment metagenome | isolation source: marine sediment core GS10_PC15, 163 cmbsf | place: Arctic Ocean: Southern Knipovich Ridge | collected 2010
CCTTGGGGGACATACAAAACTTTAGATCTTGCTGATGGTTATCAAGTCAAGATAATAACGGTATTTCCAGGTGGTAGCTTATCATTGCAAAAACACTATCAGCGCTCCGAGCATTGGACTGTGGTTCAAGGCAAGCCAACTATTACTGTAGGCGAAGAGGTTAAAACTTATAAGGTTGATGATGGTATTTATATTCCGGTAGAATCGCCACATCGTATGGAAAATCTTACCGAAGAGCCTGCATCAGTCATAGAAGTGCAAGTTGGCTTATATTTGGGTGAAGATGATATTGTTCGGCTTGAAGATGTTTATGGTCGTGATTAATTATGGCTTTAAGCATTGTTTTTGCCGGTACTTCCGAGTTTGCTGTTCCAGCTCTACAAGTACTGCAAGAATCTGATCACGATTTAGTTGCAGTTTATACTCAGCCAGATCGACCTTGTGGACGTGGCCAAAAGCTATGCGGCAGTGTGATAAAGCAATTTGCACTTGATTACAATCTAACACTATATCAGCCTGAAACATTGAAGAATATCGATGCTCAGCAACAGCTAAAAAGCTTAAATGCAGATATTATGGTAGATGTGGCTTATGGCTTATTGTTGCCAGAGCAGGTGCTGCAAATGTTTCAATTTGGCTGTATCAATATTCATCCGTCATTATTGCCAAGATGGCGTGGTCCGGCGCCAATTCAGCATAGTTTGTTATCTGGCGATGTTGAAACCGGCGTTACGATTATGCAGGTTGATATGGGCTGGGATACTGGTGATATTTTACTTCAATCTAAATGTTTAATTAATCCTGATGACACAACGGTGACTTTGACTGAAAAATTATCTAAATTAGGTGCGGAATTTTTGCTTAAGACTTTAACTGATATCGAGCAAAATAAAATCACACCAATTAAGCAAGACGAAAAGCAAAGCTGTTATGCACCGAAAATTAATAAGCAAGATGCTAAGTTGGATTGGAATTCAAGTGCAGTTGAATTAGCTTTGCAAGTACGTGCCTTTAATCCATGGCCAGTAAGTTTTACTGAGCTTGATGCAAACACTATTAGAATCTGGAAAGCCGTGCCAATTGAAGAAACACCTGCTGTGTCGCCTGGCGCAATTATTCGTGCTGATAAAAACGGTATTGATATTGCCACAGGACGTGGTATATTGCGGGTACTTGAATTACAATTACCAGGTGGTAAGATATTACCAGTTGTGGCGATAATGAATTCAAAACGTGATTTATTTATGAGTGGAAAGCAATTTAATGCCTAGAGATTACGCACATTATACAACAGACAAAAAGCAGCCCCAAAAGCGCAAAGGTAAGAGCAAGAAACAAGGTTTTGGCAAGCAAATACGTTGGTTGCTGGCACTATTCTTCATTATAGTGTTAGTGATAATTGTTATACGCTTATTTCATAACAACACTACAAAGTCTAAAAAGCCAGTTGCGCAGGTAAAAACTCAGCCGGTTGTGGTAGAGAAAAAAGATAAGCAACAAGGGAATGCTACGGCATCAAGTGAAGTTCAATTTGATTTTTATACAACGTTACCAAAAGCTCAAGTTAGTGTTCAATCAAATGCTACCGGCCAGAGAAAGTTTATTTTACAGGTTGCTATAGTTAGTAGCTTAAATGATGCCAAGCATTTGGAGTCCGAGCTAAGCTTATTAGGACTAGATGTTTTTGCACAACCAATTACAATTAAAGGCGTGAATAAATATCAGGTCAATATCGGTCCGTATATTTCCAAAGACGCGGCATTATCCGATCAGAAGAAACTTCAGGCTAATAAAATTCAAACCAAATTAATTGAGGAAAAATAACATTGGAACAATATCGAGGCACAACAATTCTGGCAATTAAGCGCAATAACAAAGTGGTTATTGCTGGAGATGGTCAGGTCACCATGGGTGATACGGTTATAAAAGGCAATGCTCGCAAGGTGCGCAGAATATATCATAACAAGGTCATCACTGGCTTTGCCGGCGCTACAGCAGATGCTTTTACTTTGTTTGAATTATTCGAAGCCAAACTAGAAAAACATCATGGTAATTTAATGCGCTCAGCAGTTGAATTAGCTAAAGATTGGCGCACAGATAAGATGCTGCGTCGTTTAGAAGCTTTATTAATAGTAGCAGACAGAAAGTCTTTATTATTAATTACCGGTAACGGTGATGTGGTCGAGCCAGAGGAAAATATTATCGCAATTGGTTCGGGCGGCAATTATGCCCGTGCAGCCGCAGAAGCTCTAGTTAGCAATACTGATCTTGATGCTCGAGTAATCGCCGAACAAGGTTTGCGTATCGCTGCCGATATTTGTGTTTATACTAACGATAATTTGGTAATTGAGGAGTTGGAAACCGAATGAATAATGAATCTTATTTAACACCACAGAAAATCGTCGAAGAGCTAAATCAACATATTATTGGCCAAGATGACGCTAAAAAAGCAGTTGCCATTGCCTTAAGAAACCGTTGGCGCCGATTCCAGGTCGACAAAGAATTGCGAGTTGAAATAACCCCAAAGAATATTTTGATGATTGGACCGACTGGAGTGGGTAAAACCGAAATCTCTAGACGTCTTGCAAGGTTGGCTGATGCGCCATTTATCAAAGTAGAAGCTACTAAATTTACCGAAGTAGGTTATGTTGGTCGTGATGTTGAATCTATTATTCGTGATTTAGTCGATGTTTCAATTAAGCAAATCCGCGAGCAAGAGATTGCCAAAGTTAAAGACCGCGCGATTGAATTGGCAGAAGAGCGGGTTTTAGATGCATTATTGCCAAAACCACCAGAACAACTTGCAGAAGAAGCTGAGCCTGGGGAAGAGCCGACGGAATCGGCCACGCGAAAGCTATTCCGCAAAAAATTGATTCAAGGAAAACTTGACGACAAAGAAATAGAAATAGATGTTGCTGTCAGTCCAGTTGGAGTTGAGATCATGGCGCCACCAGGCATGGAAGAAATGACAAGCCAGCTACAAAATATGTTTTCCAACCTATCCACCGATAAAAAGAAGACTGCAAAAATAAAAGTAAGCAAGGCTATGAAGATTCTTGCTGAAGAAGAAGCCGCCCATATGCTTAATGACGATGAATTGCGCGCCATTGCTTTGGAAAGAGTCGAGCAGCATGGCATAGTGTTTCTTGATGAAATAGATAAAATTGTACGTAGCGGGTCCGCGCATGGCGCAGACATATCACGCGAAGGCGTACAACGTGATTTGCTGCCATTAGTCGAAGGCACTACGGTGTTTACCAAATACGGCATGATTCGCACGGATCATATTTTATTTATTGGTTCTGGAGCGTTTCATTTATCCAAACCTTCGGATTTGATCCCAGAACTGCAAGGCCGGTTACCGATTCGAGTAGAATTAAGTGCTTTAACTGCAGATGATTTTGTGCGGATTTTAACCGAGCCGAAAGCTTCTTTGACTGAGCAGTATATAGCCCTCATGCAGACTGAAAAAGTCAAAATCAAATTCACCAAAGACGGTGTTAGACGCATAGCTGAAATTGCTTACCAGGTTAATGAAGCCACTGAGAATATTGGTGCTCGGAGATTACATACGATTCTAGAGCATTTATTAGAAGATGTGTCTTTTGCTGCCAGCGAGATGCAAGGTCAGTCGGTTACTATTAATGCGAAATATGTCGACAGTAAATTAGCAGAAGTTGTGCAAGATCAGGATTTGAGTCATTATATTTTGTAAAAAAGGTAGTAAAAAAGGTAATGGGGTCATGTCTTGATTTGTGCATTCTCAGCATAAACTACCGGTAAAATCACCGTATTGACTACAGGCTCAAGTAATTATATGTTTGCAGCATGGCTAGATCGCTACGAATTGAATATGAAAATGCTTGGTATCATGTTATGAACCGAGGTGCACGCAAGATGGATATTTTTAATACAGACGCTGAGCGCAAGTTATTTCTGGAATTGCTGGGACAAGTTCATAAAAGATATCAAATAGAAATCCATGCTTATTGTTTAATGAATAATCATTATCATCTGTTACTCAAAACGCCATTAGCTAATCTCAGTAAAGCCATGAAGCATCTAAATGGTGTTTACGTACAGCGTTATAATAAGGTAAATCAAATAGATGGTCCGTTATTCCGCGGCAGATTTAAATCAATCATTGTTGATGCAAATAACTACCTATTACGTTTAAGCCGCTATATTCATTTAAATCCAGTTAAAGGGAACTTGGTAAATAGAGCTGAGGATTATCAGTGGTCAAGTTGCGCAGCTTATTTAGGTGAAGTGGAAAGTCCTGAGTGGCTGCAAAAGAACCATGTGCTTTCACGTTTTGGTAATAAGCTGCAGCAACAAAAATACAAATTATTTTTACAAGAAACAGAAGATAGAGAGTTGATGACATTTTTTAGTAAGTTGAAGCGGCTGCCCGTATTGGGTAGTGAGGCGTTTACAAAAACAATTTCTGAAAAATATCTACATGAGAAAACTTTATCTCCTGAAGTGCCAGAACAAAATTTATTGTATAAAAAGAAGCTACCAAAACTTGATGAAGTGATGGCTGTAGTGGCTGAATATTACCAAATTGATTTAGTAGAATTAACAATATCAAAGAGAGGCCAGATTAATTTACCACGGTCAGTAGCTATCTATCTTGCATGTCAGATTACAGGGCAGAATTTGCAGATTATAGCAAGAGCTTTTAATAATGTTAATTATTCATGTGTTTCAAGAACTGTTCGAAAAGTAGGTGAACAGATAAACCAAGATGTCGATTTGAGACTAGAAATAAATGAAATTACTAAACGCCTAAATAGGAGTTGCGACAAGAATGCACAAATCAAGACATGACCCCATTATTTATTGGCAGATGTTTGACAAATATTTTGCCTGTACTATACTCAAATAATCAGATCATGTAAGTTTGCGCGCTTAACGAAAGCGCTTTTTTATGAAAGCTATTAACAAGGGGGGGCTATGTTTAGCGATTCAGTCAATAGTTATATCCAAAAAATGGTCAATAATCCAAGCGCAGATGGCTATGCTCTTTATGATAATGAAATATACTGCGATGATGGTGCTGTAGAGTTTAATGGTAAAATGGTAGAGCGAGAGTGGCAGATACGAATTTCTATTTACCCTGAGCAGCAAAACCTAAAAAAAGCAGCTACAGTATTAGCTCCTATATTAATTGATACATATAATTTGTGTTTTAAATGTTTAATTTTGTGTCCTGCTTATGGGTTACCGAATAAGGAAGAGCCGGTTTTTTGGGATGGAACTATGAATGGAAATGATCGCGACCAAAGAGGCAAAGAAATTTGTATATATATTAGATACTTCAGACAGAAAAGCAAATATGAGTTAGAGCCAAGTCAGATTAAAAGGCTTATTTTGGATTGCTGGAAGGCTTTGTTGGATAATCAAGTTGATTGCCATTATATTTCCCCAAATATCGATGAAAAACCCATAAAAACAGATTTAGGACCAGTTGCTCCATTTTCATATAGCAGTGTGAAGCCATGGTGGAACCGTCATGGGATTTTGCATGCAAAGGAATATAATCCTTACAATTACCCAGACCCATTGCTAGGTGTTTACTTGAAGAAAAAAGATTTAGACGATGCCGGTATCACAATTAATTTAACTCAAATACAAGCTCGTCTTTTTATCTATCAGCACCAACATTACATCAGAGCAGAAAATCAAATGCATGAAGATCTGAAATCGTTAGAGTCAATGAGTCAAAATGCTAAAAGTTTTTATCAAATAGTTGAGGAAATTGAAGAATTTTGGAGATTATCAAAGAAGACTAGTGTTGCGATTAATAGCCCCAGCGTTAGTTTACCTGGCAATAAACCGGATGTTTTTGCTGAGCTAGAAGGGGTGTTAACCGATTATATATTTCTTAATAAAGAAAAATTTGAAAATATATTCAAACGATTTCCTTTTGTGCCTGGTCCTGATGAAAAAGAATTTGATAAAGTTAGTTACATCAAACAAACTATAAAAAATGTCCCACAAAATACAAATGTAGAATTAACTATAGAACAATTGATGCAATTAAAGTTATGTTATGCAACAGAAGCAAAACCAGAAATTAATGAGTTATTGCAGGAGTTCCGATCCAATGATTTTATAGTAACGTTTCTGAGCAAATATAACATGTTTTCAAAAGTTGAAACTCTTGTGAATTATTATCCACAGGAAATGCGTAAAATATATCGTCGGTTAGTTCATATGCAGCGTGAGAAATTGAGATAAATGGGTCCACAGATGTCCCCATTTGAAACACGGTATTGCAATTTTGCAGCAACTGCACCACAATTGCTATTATGCATGATCAACCATTAGAACGATTACAGGGCTCAGTTGAGCGCGTTACTTTTCACAGTGAGGAATCTGGGTTTTGTGTGTTGCGTATTAAAGTTCGCGGTTTCAGAGATTTGACCACTGTGATTGGCAATACTGCTAGTGTTGCTGCGGGTGAATATATCGAAGCTCAAGGCAATTGGGCTAACGACAAAAGACACGGGGTTCAGTTTAAAGCGCAAGAGCTTAAAGTAATTCCACCAGCTACTTTGGAAGGAATAGAAAAATATCTAGGTTCAGGTATGATTCGTGGAATTGGACCGCATTTTGCTAAAAAATTAGTCAAAGCTTTTGGTGAAGATGTTTTTGATGTCATTGAAAACAAGCCCAATAAATTAACAAAATTACCAGGCATCGGTGCTAAGCGCAAAACACAAATTACTCAATCTTGGAATGATCAGAAAGTTATTCGCGATATTATGGTGTTTTTGCAATCACACGGAGTAGGGACCGCCAGAGCTGTGCGAATTTATAAAACCTATGGCGAAGAAGCCGTCACCAAAGTGTGTGAAAATCCTTATCGATTAGCGCTTGATATTCATGGCATTGGCTTTAAAACTGCAGATGGCATTGCTGCGCGACTAGGCATTGCCCCTGATTCTTTGATTCGAGCTTGTGCTGGCGTGCGACATATGTTGCAGGAATCAGCAGGTGATGGTCATTGTGCGGTGTTTGCAGAAAATTTAACTGACAAAACCGCAGCTTTGCTTGAGGTTAGCGAAGACTTGATAAAAACCGCAATAAAGTCTGAATTAGATGAAGGCAATATTGTTGCTGAAGCAATTAATTCTGAAACAGCAATCTTTTTAGCACCTTTATATCAAGCTGAAGTTTCTGTTGCCAAACATTTAAATAGAATTCAGCAAGGTGAATTGCCATGGAAAAATATTGACTGTGACAAAGCAATTCCCTGGGCCGAGCAAAAAGCGAATATAGAGCTTTCCAACTCCCAAAAACAAGCTGTTGAACAGGCGCTTAAAAACAAAGTTTTAATTATTACCGGCGGCCCTGGGGTTGGTAAAACTACAATCGTTAATTGTATTTTAAAGGTAGTACGTGCTAAAGGTATGGCAGTTACTTTGTGCGCACCAACGGGAAGAGCGGCTAAGCGACTTAGTGAAACAACAGGTATAACCGCAAAAACAATTCATCGTTTACTGGAATTTGAGCCCAAAACCTTTAGTTTTCGGCATGATTTTGATAATCCTCTGGTAACTGATTTAGTGGTAGTCGATGAGGCATCAATGTTAGATGTGATCTTGATGAATAGTTTGTTGAAAGCTATTCCTGGGCATGCGGCATTATTGTTGGTTGGTGACGTGGATCAGCTGCCATCCGTTGGCCCAGGTGCTTTATTATCTGATCTAATTCAATCAGGAGCAATTACTACGGTTGAGTTGACTGAGATTTTTCGTCAGGCAGCAAACTCTAGAATCATCGTGAATGCGCATCGAATTAATCATGGAAAATTCCCGTTAATAGACCCGCCGGAACAGGCTTTGACTGATTTTTATATGGTTCAGGCCGAAACTCCAGAAGAAATTCAAGACAAATTATTGCATTTAGTAACAACACGTATTCCCAAGCGTTTTGGCTATAGTCCTATGCGTGACATTCAAGTATTAACACCAATGAATCGCGGCGGAGCAGGGACCAGGTCGTTAAATATAGCATTGCAGGAGCAGCTTAATGGTAATTCTGAACCTAAGATTACGCGATTTGGCTGGACATTTGCGCCTCATGATAAAGTAATTCAAAGTGTGAACAACTACGATAAAGATGTGTTTAATGGCGATATTGGTAATGTCACTCATGTTGATATGGAACAAAGTTTGTTGCAAGTTGATTTTTATGGACGTTTAGTAGAATATGAATTTGCTGAGCTAGACGAGCTGGCTTTAGCCTATGCAACTAGTATTCATAAAAGCCAAGGCTCGGAATATCTAGCGGTTGTGATTCCAGTAACAATGCAACATTACGTGATGTTAGCTCGCAATCTAATATACACTGGCATTACCCGCGGCAAAGAACTGGTTGTTCTTGTTGGTCAGCCCAAGGCTTTAAGTATGGCAGTTAGAAACAACAAAACAACCAAGCGTCTAACAGGTTTACAAACCCGTCTCTGAACTATGATTACGCTGATTAAATGAGACTGTGATTACGCTGATTAAATGATTAGCTGTGAGAGAATCATTGTGATACTGCTATACAACTATAATTTTCTCATTTCTGTCATTCCGCATATAGTGATGAAGAGGCCTTTGCTGTTGAATCAGTGTAATCATTTAATCAGCGTAATCATAGTTCAGAGATTGTTGGTGCGCCCGACTGGATTCGAACCAGCGGCTTTTGGCTTCGGAGGCCAACACTCTATCCAACTGAGCTACGGGCGCTTCTTTGCTAGATTAAGAAGAGTATTAATCACAATAAATCATTTAATCAGCGTAATCCTAGTCAGGTTATTGTCGGGGCATTTCGTCTATATGTCAATGCTTCTGTGAGGTGTTCGGTAGTAATATCTTGGCAACTTGCAAGGTCGGCAATAGTTCGAGCAATTTTAATAACTCGATGATAAGCACGAGCTGTTAAACCTAATTTATCAATAGCATTTTCCAGGAAAATTTTGTTTTCGTAATTTATAGCACAAAATTTTTCTATTTCTTTGTTAGATAGCAGTGCGTTTGGTTTTCCTTGGCGTTTTAGTTGAACATCTCTAGTAGTGGCCACTCTTGCTCTGACTATTTCACTAGATTCTGGTGTTTGTTTATCAGTACCTGTCAGAGTCCCTTTTGGTAGAGATGGAACTTCGATGTGTAAATCAATTCGATCCATTAATGGACCTGATACTTTGCCGCGATAAAATAAAACTTGCCTGTTAGAGCAGCGGCATTTGCCACGCGGATCGCCTAAATATCCGCAAGGGCATGGATTCATGGCAGCGACTAACTGGAATTTAGCTGGAAATTGGGCTTGATATGCCGCACGTGAAATTATTACTTCTCCTGATTCTAATGGTTCGCGCAAAACTTCTAGCACTTGACGACTAAATTCTGGCAACTCGTCTAAGAATAATACACCATTATGTGACAAGGAAATTTCTCCCGGACGCGGTGGTGAGCCACCACCAACTAAAGCAATGCTAGAAGCGGTGTGATGTGGTGAACGAAATGGACGTTTGCGCCACTTAGTTACTTCAAATATTTTACCGCAGATAGATTGAATGATTGCACTTTCTAAAGCTTCATCTTCAGTCATTTGTGGCATGATTCCAGGAAGCCTGCTGGCGAGCATGGTTTTACCGGTGCCAGGTGGACCTATCATTAATAATCCATGTTGACCGCAAGCAGCAATTTCTAAAACACGCTTAGCATGATGCTGCCCTTTGACATCAGCAAGATCTAGTTCGTGTGTATCTACTAAATTATTTGGAGAGAATTGGTGTGGAGTGATAAGCTTTGTACCGGCTAAATGGGCACAGATATCAAGTATGTGTTTTGCAGGCAAGACTTCTATATCATCTATCAATTTGGCTTCGTTAGCATTTATTGTAGGAATAATAAGACTGCGTTTTGTTTGTTTGACGGCAAGAGCCAATGGCAAAACGCCGCTGATTGCACGTAATTTTCCTGATAATGCCAATTCGCCAGCAAATTCATATTCGTTAAGTGTATTGGTTGGGATTTGACCAGATGCAGCTAAAATCCCCAGTGCAATTGGTAAATCAAAGCGACCACCATCACGTTTGGGCAGATCAGCAGGAGCCAGATTGATAGTTATACGTCGCGTGGGAAATTCTAGCTCACTATTTAGCAGCGAACTGCGGACACGGTCTTTGCTTTCTTTGACCGCTGCTTCAGGTAAGCCGACTATCGACAAAGATGGTAATCCGTTGGAAATATGCACTTCAACCGTAACGGGGGGTGCTTCAATGCCGCAACTTGCGCGGCTGTGAATAATTGCTAATGACATAGCAGTATTATAGAAATTATGGTTGAAGTACACAATACAGTGATTTTTACTGTAGGATGCCCAATCATGTACACGGTATTATCCAAATTGCATCCGTAGGGGCGAATCTATGTATTCGCCCTAATGAATCTATGTATTCGCCCGAATAAATGATATGGCAGAATATAACAAGGGCGCAAACATAGTTGCGCCCCTACCATTAGGATGTTGCGATGACGACTATACTATTGCAAAATTCACATATATGTACTAAACTCAAAACATAATTTGTATTTATTTAATTTAATGGGGGAGTCTATGAAAAAAATTATTTTTATTGTATTGCTATTAGCAATGTGTCAAGTATCTTGGGCAGCTGCTGGGAACAAAACCACGACTGCTAATAATAACAATGTTATTCCAACTTCGACGTCTGGAACTGATTATTTAGCATTTGAACGAAATGTTCCTCCTGTTGTGCCTAAACGTTCAGGTATTTTGCTTGGTGCGCGTCTAGGGATTGTTAGTCAAGTTGCACCTAAAGGTTCTTCAGTTGAACATGAAATAGTGTCATCTATTTTTCCAATTGGAACCCAAATTTATGCAGGTTATCAATTTAATCGTAACATTGCAGTAACAGTTGGATATTATAGTTTTTATAATAATTCAGAAAATACTAACACTGATATGGGCCCAGATCATTATCGTTTAAATGGTGGTGACCTCGCAGTAAAGCTTATGCAGCCAATCTTAAGTCACTTTAATGTTTTCTTGCGCCCCGGCGTCGCTGTAATTCATGAGGATGTCTATAATTTACAATTGGTTACCGATACAAAACCTCTAGTTGATATTAATGTAACCAAGGCTTTGCCAGAGCTTGGTGCTGGTGTTAGTTTTGAGATGTTTAATCATTTTGGTTGTGATTTAATGTATAACTATATTTTGGGTTCAGGAGATATTAATTCCATTAGCTTTTTTGCTCTCGGGATTTACGCCAGAGCTTAAAACTTTATTTGGCTTGGTCAGGTGTTGCTGCTACAATGTTTTTATTTGTAACTTAGCGGAGCAGCTATGCATAACTATGAATTATTTACTTCAGAATCAGTGTCAGAAGGGCATCCGGACAAGATATCTGATCAAATCTCTGACGCCGTATTAGATGCCATAATAGCTCAGGATAAGCATTGTCGTGTTGCCTGTGAGACTATAGTAAAAACCGGTATGGTTATGGTTTTTGGTGAGATTTCCACATCAGCTTGGGTTGATATCGAACAAATCGCGCGTAGTACTATCAATGAAATTGGTTATACCGACCCAAGTTTAGGCTTCGATGGTGATTCTTGCGCAGTGTTGACGGCTATTGGTAAGCAGTCTCCAGATATTGCTCAAGGTGTAGATCATGCGACTGATATAGAGCAGGGCGCAGGTGATCAGGGTATGATGTTTGGTTACGCCACTGATGAAACACCAACTTTAATGCCAGCACCGATTTTTTACGCCCACAAATTAATGTTGCAACAGGCAAAATTACGTAAGAATAATACCTTGCCATGGCTGCGACCAGACGCCAAAAGCCAAGTGACTTTAAATTATGAAAGAGCGCGCCCAGTTGGAGTAGATACTGTGGTGCTATCTACACAGCATGCGCCTGACATTGAGCAAAGCGCAATAACTGAAGCAGTTATAGAGGAAATAATTAAACCAGTTTTTCCGGCTGAGTGGTTACATAAAAACACTCGTTATTTAGTTAATCCAACTGGAAGATTCGTTGTTGGTGGACCTTTAGGGGATAGTGGCTTGACCGGTCGCAAGATTATTGTCGATACTTACGGTGGAATGGGACATCATGGCGGCGGTTGTTTTTCTGGTAAGGATCCGTCTAAAGTCGACAGATCAGGTGCTTATGCAGCACGCTATATTGCTAAAAATATTGTTGCTGCCAAACTGGCAAAGCGCTGTGAGATCCAGCTGAGCTATGCCATTGGTGTTGCTGAGCCGGTTTCTATTAGCGTGAATACTTTTGATACGGGCAAACTCAATGAACATGAATTAGTAAAATTAATTCGTGAAAATTTTGATCTACGGCCGCATGGCATCATCGAAATGCTGGATTTGCTTAACCCGATTTATAGAAAAACCGCAGCTTACGGTCACTTTGGTCGTGAGGATGTAGAATTTTCCTGGGAAAAAATCGGTATTTTGTAGCGACGCAACAACGAGACTCCCATGTTTGTCATTGCGAGGAGCGAGCCTGTCCTGAGCTTGTCGAAGGAAGCGACGCGGCAATCCAGCGCTACATATAAAATGGATCGCGTCGTCGTTCCTCCTCGCGATGACGGGATGAACGTCATTGCGAGCGCAGCGAAGCAATCCAGTTTTTATGGTTTACTTCATCACTTTCCTCGACAAGCTCGGGACAGGTCATTCCTCGTAATGACATAGAATTTTGTCTTTGGATTGTAAAAACAAAAGGGCACGTTTAGTGCCCTTTTTATATGGTACATTGATGTTCTTATAATTTAACTTTGTACTCTTCCTGTTCGCCACGTTTCTGGTCTGAAATGCCCCAGTAAGCAAAGTCTTTTAATAACTTGCCGCTGAACATGCCAACGACTATTGATTGGAAGAATGATTTTCTGGTAGCTTCATATCTTTCAATACTGTCATTCAATGCTTGCTTAGAAAATGTTAATTTATTTTCTGTATTAACAATTTCTTCCTGAAGCTGCATGGCATTTTGATTAGCTTTAAGGTCTGGATAGTTTTCAAATACAAGATTAAGATTGGCTCCAATTTTAGATATTCCGTCTTCTGCTTTCATGCGAGCAGGCACATCTCCTTTTTTCATTGCGTTTTGAGCTTGGCTGCGTAAAGCCACCACGTCTTTTAAAGTAGTTTTTTCATAATCCATATATTTTTTAACTACTTCAATGAGCGACTCATAAACTTTATAACGTCGATCAAGTTGAATATCTATTTGTTTTTTATTGTTGTTGATCTCTTCGATCATGCGAATTAGTCTGTTGTATATGGATATAGTCCATAAGACTAATAACAACAAGACAACAACGAGAATAGTTACAATTGTCATAGTGACTCTCCTATTTTTATGTAATGTTTAATCGTAGCACAATCGCATCTTCACGACCATACTTTGTTTTATAATAATCATTCCTTAAGCCTGCTTTTTTAAACTCGGCTTTCTGGTAAAGGTTTATGGCATTGTGATTAGACTGTCTAACTTCTAAAAAGATATTATTAATATAGTGTTGTTTTGCAAATGCTATAACATGCTGCAATAAAGTTGAGGCATAACCTTGGTTTTGATTTTCTGGATTAATGCATAAATTCAAAATTTCGCATTCATCTGCTGCGATGGAGAAAATAATAAAGCCAATGATTTTGTCGCTAATTTTTGTAGTCCAGAAATGACAAGGTGATTGCAGTGAGTCTTGTAGCATTTGTTGGGTCCATGGCATAGTTTTAGCTGATTGCTCAATGGCAAAAAGCTCATCTAGATCTGAGATATCAGCATACTTATACACAGTTGCATATAAGTCATCATTTTTGTTTGAGATATTTGCCATATTATTTCCAGGTTATTATGCGAGGCATTCTAACGCACTAAAAAATAAGTGTTTTTTAAAGTCAAGTTGTTATTGGCTATTTGTGTGGCTTGTTAAGCTGGTTGCTGCTAGTGGTGGGTATCTTGATTAGATATCAACAAAGTTATCCACAGAGATAAAAAATAAGCTGCAATAGCAATCCGGCATAAACAGCCGCTAACAAGTCGTCAATCACAACGCCAAAACCGCCGCGCATATTATCATTTACCCAGCTAACCGGCCATGGTTTCCATATGTCAAAAATACGGAATAAAATAAAGCCGATAATAATATAACGCCAGCTTGTGGGCATAAACGCCATTGTTAGTAAATAACCTACGATTTCATCCCACACAATACTGGGATTATCTTTTATTTTAGTTTGGCGTTCTACAATACCGCAAATCACGAAACCTGCAATAATCATTACACCTAAAATTGATAGATAATACATCCAAGGCAATAAGTTAAGCAGTAAATATATTGGAATAGCAATAATAGTACCACAGGTGCCAGGCATAATTGGCGAAAGGCCGCTACCAAATCCGGTGGCTAGTAAGTAAACTGGTTTCTTCCATATGTTTTTAGGTATGTTATTTCGCATAATCAATTCTCCCTGCAGCTGTTTTATCTAAGACGCCGTTAATATATTTAAAGCTTTCTTCGGCTCCAAATATTTTTGCTAATTCTAAAGCTTCATTGATGATTACTTTATAAGGAATGTCTAAGCCATAATCTAACTCATATATGGCAACACGCAAAATTGCTAATTCGACATGGCTTACGTCTGTAATTGGCCTGTCTAAAAATTGTTGCATATGTTGATCGATTTTATCAACATTCTCAGTAATCCCAGATATTAACTTGGTTAAATAATCGATATCGACTTTGTTAGAATTACAATCTTGCGTAAATTGCGCAGTAAGTTCTTGAGGAGATTCTCCACCCATGTTCCATTGATACATGGCTTGAAGCGCCAGGATACGAGCCTTGCGGCGAGCGGATGGTTTCATCTATTACCTCTTACTTAGCTTTCGTAAACCGGAAATTTAGCACAGAGTGCTAATGCTTCTTTTTTCACTCTACTGATAGTTTCCTGGTTATTAATGTCATCTAAAATATCGCAAATCCAGTTTGCAATCTGCTTCATTTCTTTTTCTTTAAAACCGCGAGTTGTAGAAGCTGGAGAACCAATGCGTAAACCACTGGTCACAAATGGTGATTGCGGGTCATTTGGTATGGTGTTTTTGTTTAACGTGATATTTGCTTCGCCAAGAGCATGTTCAGCGTCTTTGCCGGTTATGCCATGAGATACCAAGTCTACCAAAAATAGATGATTTTCAGTGCGTCCGGCAACAATATTGTAACCGCGTTCTAGCATTACTTCTACCATGGCTTTGGCATTGTCTAACACTTGCTGTTGATACACTTTAAAGTCTGGAGACATTGCTTCTTTAAAAGCAACAGCCTTAGCTGCAATAACATGTTCTAGAGGACCACCTTGCATACCTGGAAATACTGCAGATTGTAATTTCTTTTCAATTTCTGGATTTGCTTTGGCTAGAATCAAACCGCTACGAGGGCCGCGCAAAGTTTTATGTGTAGTTGTCGTCGTGACGTCAGCTATTTGTACCGGCGAAGGGTATAAGCCGGCAGCTATTAAGCCGGCTACATGTGCTATATCAGCAACCATATAGGCTCCAACTTCATCAGCGATATCGCGGAATCTTTGCCAGTCCATTTTTAATGAATAAGCAGAGAAACCAGTCATGATTAATTTTGGCTTATGTTCACGAGCTAGTTCTGCAACTTGATCATAATCAACCACGCCATCGGACGTCACACCGTAGGGAAATGACTTGTATAATTTACCAGAAAAATTGACTTTAAAGCCATGAGTCAAGTGGCCACCGTCTTGTAAACCCAATCCCATAATGGTGTCGCCTGGGTTGATTAAGGCCATATAAACTGCGGCATTTGCTTGTGAGCCAGCATGAGGCTGAACGTTAGCATAATCTGCGCCGAATAACTTTTTGGCGCGATCAATGGCTAGTTGTTCGGCAATATCTACAAATTCGCAGCCGCCATAATAACGTTTGCCAGGATAGCCTTCAGCATACTTATTAGTGAGCTTTGAGCCTTGTGCTTCCAGAACTCTTGGGCTGGCGTAATTTTCTGAGGCAATTAATTCGATATGTTCTTCTTGGCGTGTGCTCTCGCCATCAATAGCAACCCATAATTCACTATCAAAATCCTTAATATTCATATTGTCTTTATACATAATCCTTCCTCATTTTTTGTTATATAATGTTATTGTACTCAATATGCATGACATCTTGCAAATTATATAAATTCTTTTTGTTGCTGAAATGACTCTATGGTAGTATTTATAATAGTCTCAGGCAGTTGATGCTGAGATAACGTTTTGTGCCAGCTATTAGAATCAGCTTCCTCCTCTATTACTATATTAGCCTTGCTTTTTAATATATCTGCATCTTTGCGCGGTTTGATTTTGCCAGGTGGCGCATCAATAAAAATAGTGATATCGCCAACATCTGCTAAAGCCAGGGCATTGGCTTCAATGATAATATTTTGTTTGAGATATCTATGTTGCTCAATAAAATTATGGATATCAGTTAAGTCATTAAAAAAGTTTTTTTGCTTTTTAGGATTAAATTTTCCATGTCCATATTTCGCATAGATGCTATGAGGCAGAATTTGTAATAATTTATGCGCTAGTGTTGTTTTGCCGGCGCCGCGTCTTGAACCAGTTATGACCCATAATAAGGCATTATTATTAATATTGTAGAATTTATTTTCATCTGTAAAAACAACGGGTGTTGCATTTAATTGTTCCCATAACTCAATTATTTTTAATTGTTTTTTATTTAATGATTTGTTTATTTCTGTCGCCATATTTGTGGGTATCGCAGCACATAATGGATGTGATTGTGTTGCAGTTACAGCGTAAACAATATGGTTGCTAATAGCATTTATTAGTTCAAGGATTTCATTCTTGGTAATAAAAGGCAAGTCACATGGCACAAAAATTACTGCATCGAAATCTTGTAACTTCTGTAATACTGCGCTGATTCCTGCTAGTGGACCAGAATCTGATTTGATATCTGCAATAATAGTTTTGCCATATTGTTCATAAGGCTCGGGATTATTGGCTGAAATCACAATGTCAGTTATTCCTGCATCACTAAAAGCTTCAATAAGATTAGCAATGATGGTTTTATCGTTAATTTCAATATTGCCTTTGGGTATACCATTTAAACGCTTAGCTTGGCCACCGGCTAATATTGCTCCAGCTATTTTCATGTGATCATAATAAAAATGTAATACTAGACCGTCAACTTATTTTTGCTTATAATCGCTATCTATGACTATGAATTGGTTTAAAAAAATATTAAATAAAAAAGAACACGCTGCAGGTAATACTGAGAAAAAGGGTGTGCCCGAAGGGTTGTGGATCAAATGTCCTAATTGCGACGCTACTTTGTATCACGCTGAGTTAGAACGAAATCTTACTGTATGTCCAAAATGTGGGCAGCATATGCGCATGAAGGCGCGCAAACGTTTGGAGCACTTTTTGGATCCTGAAAATCGTGAAGAATTGGCGGTTGATGTTGAGCCAGTTGATAGATTAAGGTTTCGTGATTCAAAGAAATATAAAGATCGTATTGTAGCTGCGCAAAAAAAGACGGGTGAAAAAAGTGCTTTAATCGTCATGCATGGCAAGTTGCTGGATTTGCCGCTAGTTGCAGTTGCGTTTAATTTTGAATTTATTGGCGGTTCCATGGGTACAGCAGTTGGCGAGAAATTTGTGTGTGCTGTTAATGCTGCTTTGGAACATAAATGTCCATTGGTGTGTTTTACGGCCAGTGGTGGTGCTCGAATGCAGGAAGGATTGTTTTCATTGATGCAAATGGCCAAAACCAGTGCGGCTTTGGCGAAATTGGCAGAAAATAATATTCCATATATTGTAGTGTTGACTGATCCGACAACCGGCGGTGTTTCTGCCAGCTTAGCAACTTTAGGGGATATTCTAATTGCTGAGCCGAATGCTATTATCGGTTTTGCTGGAGCTCGTGTGATTGAGCAGACAGTGCGCCAGAAATTACCAGAAGGGTTCCAGCGCAGTGAGTTTTTATTAGAGCATGGGGCTATTGATATGATTGTTGATCGCCGCAAAATGCGAGATACAGTTGCAAGGCTTATAGCAAAATTGACGCATCAGCCAGAACCTCATGCCCAAAAACCTTAATGATTGGCTAGCTTATATTGAACAGAAGTATATTCTTGGAATTGAACTTGGCTTAGACAGAATCTCTAAAGTCGCAAAACCCCTTCATATAACTGAATTTAAATATCCCGTTATTAGCGTTGCCGGAACTAATGGCAAAGGCTCGTGTATAGCTTGTTTAGAATCAATTTTCCTTGCTGCTGATTTACAAGTTGGCACTTATACTTCGCCGCATTTACTGCGTTTCAATGAAAGAATTAAAATTAATGGTCAAGAGATTGACGATGAAAGATTGTGCGCAGCTTTTGCAGTTGTAGATGAGGTTTGTAAAGACGTTCATCTTACTTATTTTGAATTTGTCACTCTTGCGGCATTATATATTTTTCAGCAATTCCAATTAGATGTTTTGCTATTAGAAGTAGGTCTGGGCGGGCGACTTGACGCGGTAAATATAGTTGCTCCTGATATTGCTGTTATTACTACAATTTCATTAGACCATACTGACTATTTAGGCAGCGATCGTGAGGCTATCGGTAGTGAGAAGGCTGGTATTATGCGCGAACATGTGCCAATTGTGTGCGGAGATTTTGATCCACCGACATCAGTTGTAAATAATGCCCATAAATTAAATGCGCCTTATTATGCTATTAATAAACAATTTGAATATTCTCAAAATAATTCTGTTTGGCAATGGAATAGTAACGAATTGCAATTAGAAAATTTACCTATTCCAAATTTGCCAGTGCAAAATGCTGCCACGGCATTGATGGTAATACGCTTGTTGCAATTGCCAATTGATATTGTAGCTATTAAGCAAGGCTTAAAAACGGCATTTATTGCGGGGCGGTTTCAGCGTTTTGCGAAGCCTGTTTCTACAATTCTGGATGTGGCGCATAATCCTGAGTCTGCCGAATATCTAGCGCAAAGACTTGAGGCCGAACCTTGCCTAGGCCGGACCTTGGCTGTAGTTGGCATGTTGCAGGATAAAGATATTGCTAGCACCCTAAAACCACTAATATCTCAGATCGATGTGTGGTATCTGGCGGATTTGACAGGAAGCAGGGCGGCAAAGGCGCAGAATTTGCAAGAAATTTTAGCAAAACTTGAGCAGAAATCATGTTATACTCACGAATCTGTATTAGGCGCTTACGAGCATGCAGTAAAAGATTGTACTGCCGAAGACAGAATAATAGTTTTTGGGTCATTTTATACCGTAAGCGATGTGTTAAAAAAATTGCAAGGCAACAATGGAAAGACAAACTAAGCAGCGCATTACTGGAGTTATTGTAGCGATAATAATATTGGCAGTAATACTGTTATTGTTATTTGTTGGTTCTGAACCATCAACTCCTCCAGTCGATTCTTTGAACCAATCTCAGCCAATAGCTGCGGTTAATACAGCCCAACAAGTTTGGGTTGTGCAAATAGGCAGTTTTACCACCAAGTCTCATGCTACGGCTTTAGTGAAAAAATTACAGCAGGCTGGTTTTAATTCTTATCTTAATGAAGTAGTGACAAACAATGCTACTTATTATAGAGTTTTTGCTGGTAATGAGATTAATAAGCAAAATGCAGATGACTTAAAACAAAAATTACAGGATAATCTGCAATTAACAGGAATTATTGTTAAAAAATAAGGTAAAGACATAATGCAAACTACTATACATGCTTTAAATTGGGCAGATTTTGCGATCATAGCAATCATTATAATTTCGACTTTAATTAGTTTAATTAGAGGGTTTGTACGCGAAATTCTATCACTAATAACTTGGACCTTGGCTTTTATTGTTGCGTTTAAGTTTTGTGCAGCAGTAGCTTCGTTGTTCCAGCCATACATTGATAATCCATCGATTCGACTTGCTATTGCTTTTGCGTTGCTGTTTTTTGTAGTGCTGATCATTGGGGATCTAATAAGCTATATGATTGCGCGTTTTGCTTCAAACAAAGGGCTTAGTACTATTGACCGTAGTTTTGGTATGATATTTGGTTTCTTGCGTGGAGTGTTATTAGTAGCTGTGTTATTGTTATTGGCATCATTGGGTTCCAGCAGCCATGATCAGTGGTATCAAACCTCTTATTTAATTCCGCACTTTCAGCCTTTAGTCAATTGGCTGCATGGATTTTTGCCAGCTAAAATATCCACTGTTTCCCAGGCAACAAGTGGCATAATCCCTGCCAATTAATCATTATGGTTACTGAATTACAACGGGAATACTTGGAAAAAATGGGCATTGATGTGTGGCAAAGTAAAGATCAGGCCTTTGATCAAGCTCAAACATCTGCACCAGATGATGCTTTTTCATGGCAGGAACTAGAGCATCAAGTCACTACTTGTACTTTATGTGATCTCCATAAAACTCGAACACATGCTGTATTCGGTGTTGGCAATGATCAAGCAGATTTGCTGGTTATTGGCGAAGCTCCAGGGGCAACTGAAGACGCCAAAGGCGAGCCATTTGTTGGGCGTGCCGGCAAACTTTTAGATTCAATGCTTGAAGCAATTGACTTGCAGCGCCAAGATATTTTTATTGCCAATATTTTAAAATGCCGCCCGCCGAGTAATCGTGATCCACAGGCAAGTGAAGTTAAACTTTGTACACCATATTTAACCCAACAAATTCAACATATCCAGCCTAAACTCATAGTGGCAGTAGGGCGCATTGCTGCGCATTTTTTATTAGATACCAATGAATCGATGAAAAATCTACGTGGTCAAACTTTTACTTATGGCGAAGATAAAATTCCATTAATAGTTACATATCATCCGGCATATTTATTACGTTCTCCGCGAGAGAAAGCCAAGTCTTATGTTGATGTGTTGCGTATTAAAAAGATGCTATAATTACTATTGTTTTCTATAACGTTTCGCGTTATAATGCAACACATGATAGTTGCTTTCAAATGTAAAGAAACCGAAAAAATTTGGTTTGGTGACAGATCTCTGCGTTTTCCTTATGACATACAACAAGTAAGCCGTAGAAAATTGCGTATGTTAAATAATGCTAAGCAATTACATGATTTGCGAGTTCCGCCAAATAATAGACTCGAAGAGTTAAAGGGTAAAAGTAAAGGGAAGTTCAGCATTAGGATTAATAAGCAATGGCGTTTATGTTTTAACTGGTCAGATGGTAATGCTTACAATGTTGCGATAGAGGATTATCATTAAATGGAAGAGGGGTTAATAATGAGCACAAAATTGAAAAACATTCATCCGGGAGAAATTCTTTTAGAAGAGTTTCTTGTGCCCATGAATATAAGCCAAAATAAGTTGGCGCGAGATATTGATGTTCCACCAAGACGCATCAATGAAATAGTCCATGGCAAACGCTCCGTTACCGCAGATACAGATTTGAGGTTAGCTCGAGCACTAGGGACTTCAGAAGGTTTTTGGTTAGGGTTGCAGACTGATTATGATTTGGAAGAACGCAGAAAATTAATTAACAAAAAACTGAATAAAATCCATAAGCTTTATGAATTTGAAGAAGGCTTTGCAATTAAGGCGGCTTGTTAAATTAACAAATGCTGCTTAAGTGCCCAAACAACATGTTCTTGGACTAATGCTGACGGATCATCTTGACGTGATTCTAATGCTTGCACAATCTCGCCTGTAGAGACGCAACATCTTGCGTCTCCCAAATTTCCCAGTGCAACTGCAATATTACGCAACCAGCGTTCGTAGCCAAGACGTCGTATAGCTGATCCTTCAGTGTTTTTTAAATATTCTTCTTCTGACCAGCTAAACAAATCAGTCAAAGATGCTGAATCTATATTTTGACGTGGTTGAAAATCTTTTTCATCAGTTGGCTCAGCATCTTGGTTCCAGGGGCAAACGTTTTGACAAATATCACAACCATAAATTTGAGTGCCCATCAAAGGTCTTAAGTTTTCAGCAATAGAGCCTTTATGTTCAATGGTTAAATAAGCAATGCAACGACGTGCATCGATTTTATGTGGCGCAATAATAGCCTTTGTTGGGCAGGAATCCATGCATTTTGAGCAGTTGCCACATAGGTCTTTTAATGGCTTGTCAGCTGGCAAATCTAAATCGGTAAAAATCTCACCTAAAATAAAACGCGAACCATGTTGGTTTAAAATCAAAGAATTTTTGCCTTGCCAACCAATGCCGGCTTTAAGTGCCAAAGCTTTTTCTAACACAGGGGCACTATCAACAAAACAGCGATAATTAAAATCGCCATGTTCTACACTAATCTTTTTGGCCAGCTTTTGTAATTTTTGCTTCATCACTTTATGATAATCACGCCCGGAAACAAAATATGAAATATGTTCGTTATGACGTGATTCGGGTAAATAATTTAAAGCGCAGACAATAATAGATTTAGTTGTTGGGACTAAGTTTTCAGGATTGCGGCGTTTGTCACCATGTTCTAACATAAAATCCATAGTCCCTTGATAGCCATTTTGTAAATATTGCTGTAAATATTCAGTATGTGAGCCAACATCTGTATCGGTTATGCCAATGTGAGTAAAGCCCAGTTCTTTCGCCCAGGTTTTTATTTTTTCTGCCAGTGTTTCCATATTTCAAATCATATCGTAAAATGTTAGTATTTAAAGTATATCAATATTATGCAAAAACAAATACGAAATTTATATAAAACCCAACAGGTCAGAGAGCTTGATCGGATTGCTATTGAAGAATTTGGTATTCCAGGGTTTACATTGATGCAGCGTGCAGGGCAGGCAGCGTTTGCAGCTTTGCAGCGTTATTGGCCTGAAACAAAAAGTGTCGTCGTTGTTTGTGGCAAAGGCAATAATGCTGGTGATGGTTATCTTGTAGCTAAATTAGCCAAAGAGCATGGGTTAAATGTTATGGTGTTGTATTTAGCAGATCTGCAGCAATTAGCAGGCGATGCCAAGTTGGCTTATGAATATGCTAAAAAAGCAGATGTCACAATCATGCCTTTTAAAGAACCATTATTGCAGGCAGATGTCATTGTTGATGCGTTATTAGGTACTGGTATTACAGGCCAAGTTAAAACCGAATATCAAAAAGTCATAAATGCAATAAATAACACTAAATTACCAGTATTAGCAATTGATGTGCCGTCAGGATTATGCGCTGATACAGGTAATATTTTGGGAGCTTGTGTACGTGCAAATGTTACGGTAACTTTTGTTGGGGCCAAACAAGGATTTTTTACAGGGGTTGCACCAGATTATTGTGGTGACATTTGTTATGACGATCTTGATATTCCAGTAGAAGTTTTTGCCAAGCTTATTCCAAGTGCTGAAATAATTAATTTGACTGAATTGGAACAAAAATTACCGCCCAGAAATAGAACTTCCCATAAAGGTGATTTTGGTCATGTATTGGTCATTGGTGGCGATTATGGCATGGCTGGTGCAGCACGTATGGCTGGCGAAGCAGCTATCCGCACAGGTTCAGGTTGGACAACAGTTGCAACTAAACCAGAACACGTAATGGAAGTTAGTGGCATACGACCGGAATTGATGTGCTATGGCATTGATGATAATGATAAGTTAAATGAGCTAATAGCTAAAGCTACGGTAATAGTCCTAGGACCAGGATTGGGGCAATCTGAATGGAGCAAAGATTTATGGCAGTTGGCTTTGGATAATGATTTGCCAAAGATTGTGGACGCAGATGGTTTGAATTTATTAGCTGCAACGCCATCTAAACAAGATAATTGGATTTTAACTCCGCATCCAGGCGAGGCCGCAAGATTATTAAACTGCAGCACGGCTGAAATACAAGCAGATAGGTTTAAAGCAGTGCAGAAATTGCAGCAAAAATATGGCGGTGTCTGTGTTTTAAAAGGTGCAGGTACTTTAGTTATTGGCACAGACAACAAAATCAGCATATGCACAGCAGGCAATCCTGGTATGGCCAGCGGTGGCATGGGCGATGTTCTAAGCGGGATTATCGGCGGATTATTGGCACAAGGTTTGACGCTCACAGATGCGGCAAAATATGGCGTTTTACTACATGCTAAGGCAGCAGACATTGCAGCACAAGCTGGTGAGAGGGGCTTATTAGCAACAGATTTGTTGCCATTTGTACGAGAGTTGATTAATGAAGCTTAAACATAATATTAAAACCGAAGCCGATATGATGGCACTAGGCGCATCACTTGCTCAAACGTGTCAGGGCAATGAAATTATATACTTGCAAGGTAATCTAGGTGCCGGCAAGACTACTTTAGTGCGAGGGTTTTTGCGCAGTTTGGGTTATGAAGGTAATGTTAAAAGCCCGACTTTTACCTTGGTCGAGCCATACAAAATAGACAGTAAGATAATTTATCATTTTGATTTATATCGCTTAACTGATCCAGAAGAATTAGAATATATCGGCATAAGAGATTATTTTGGTCAAAATGCGATATTATTAATTGAATGGCCGGAATATGCTGGTGATTTATTGCCACCAGCGGATATAATATGTGCAATAGAAATTAAAGGTGATGAACGTGAGGTTTGTATCCAAATTAAGTAAATGGTTGTTACTATTGGCTCCAGTTGTAGCCCTTGGCGCCAGTGTTACTGGGTTGCAAATAGGAAATAGCCGTGTAGTTTTGAGTTTAAACCAAACTCCAAGTTATAAAACTTTTACTTTAACAAAGCCGAATAGATTGGTAATTGACATCAAGCATGCCAATTGGGCTATAAAACCACCAACAAAAATCACTAGCTCTTTGTTTAAAACTTTGCGCTGGAGTCGCGACAAAAACAAATTACGCCTGGTTTTAGATTTAACCAAAGCAACTAAATTTTCCAGTTATCACAAGCGTTATGGCAAAACTCATAAACTAGTTATATATACCAAAACCAGTGCTTACAAAGCTAAAGCTGTGCCAAGCAAGCCAGTTGTAACTTTACCAACACATCAAAAACTGCGCAATATTATGATTGTGATTGATCCAGGTCATGGAGGCAAAGATCCTGGCGCTACTGGCGAGCGGGGCTCTCATGAGAAAACAGTGGTGTTGGCGATATCGAAAGATTTGCAGCAAATGCTGAAAACTCAACCGGGATTCACTGCTGATTTAACTCGTAATGGCGATTATTTTATTTCGTTGCGCCAACGTTTAAGTATAGCTCGAAAGGATAGAGGTGACATGTTTGTTGCTGTTCACGCCGATGCATATAAAAATCGTGATGCTCATGGTGCTTCGGTTTATGCTTTGTCATTGCGTGGTGCTACTAGTGAAGCGGCCAGATGGCTGGCGCAAAAAGAAAATGAATCTGAATTAGGCAGTGTACTGGCAGATAAAGATCAATCTTTGAAATCTGTCTTGATAAATTTAGCCCAGAATGCCTCGATTAGTACTAGCCTGAAAATCGGTAAAGTGATTATTTCACAGCTAAATAAAATTGGAACTTTACATCATAAATTTGTTGAGCAAGCTGCTTTTGTTGTATTAAAAGAGCCTGATATTCCGTCACTATTAGTCGAAACTGGTTTTATTTCTAATGCAGCTGAAGAAAAAAGATTACGCAATCCGGCATATCAGAAAAAAATGGCGCGTGCTCTGATGCTGGGTATTGTAGCTTATTATAAACAACATCCACCCATGGGGACTTATTTGTATGCTAATAAATATTCTTGATACGCAATTAACTAACCAGATCGCAGCCGGTGAAGTAGTTGAGAGACCAGCTTCAGTAGTAAAAGAATTGTTGGAGAACAGCTTAGATGCTAATGCGACTCAAATTGATATTGAGATCAAAAAAGGTGGAGCGCAGCTAATTAAAGTAGTTGATAATGGAACTGGAATTCACAAAGATGATCTGGCGCTAGCTCTGAGCCGCCATGCCACCAGTAAAATCAGTTCATTGGATGATCTCGAGCACATTGCAAGTTTGGGATTTCGCGGTGAAGCATTGGCTAGCATTAGCTCGGTAGCACGAGTGACTGTAGCTTCGAAATATCAAGATGCCTGTCCTGAGCCTGCCGAAGTGGCGGAGATTGCTTGGCAAGTTATATCGGAAGGGCGTAGTGATGATATTAAGCTTAAGCCGTCAGCACATCCAATTGGTACTAGTGTCAACGTGCGGGATTTGTTTTTTAATACGCCAGCGCGACGTAAGTTTTTACGCACTGAAGGAACCGAATTTAATCACATTGCTGAACTAGTAAAAAAAATTGCTCTAAGTGATTTTAATGTTGGTTTTACTTTTAAGCATGACGACAAAGATATTTATGATTTGCCACCAGCAACGACTCGCGAGAGCCAAGAAAAACGCATTGCCAAGCTATGCGGCAAATCTTTTGCGGAGAATATGGTTTATATCGGCACAGATAATGCTGGGTTAAAACTGCATGGCTGGCTTGGCTTACCGACATTTTCACGCAGTCAGGCTGATTTGCAGTATTTTTATGTCAATGGTCGTATTGTTAAAGATCGGACTATTTCTCATGCTATCAAGTTGGCATATCAAGATGTCATGCATTTTGGCAGACACGCAGCATATGTTTTGTATCTTGATATTGATCCAGTGTTGGTTGATGTCAATGTACATCCGACTAAAAATGAAGTTAGATTTCGTGATAGCAGGTTGATTCATGGGTTTGTGTCCAGTACATTGAAAGAGGGTATTGCAAAAACTAGTCCGGAGAGTTTGCTGCGGTCTTCGATGTCGCAATCTGAAAAACAGTATGGTGTTAATGCCGCTCAGCCCTTCGACTCATTTGGATCTAAAGATCCAAACTCGCTCAGGACAGGCCCTTCGACCGCACAAACTGAGTTTTTTGTTCGAGATAAACACGCAGAATACCAGGTCGAAACTGAAATTACAGTTCCACCATTAGGTTATGCAGTAGCGCAGCTACACGGTATTTATATTTTGGCGCAAAATGAGCAAGGTTTAATTTTAGTTGATATGCATGCGGCGCACGAACGCATTACTTATGAGCGTCTTAAACAAGCGCATAGCGTTGAAGGCATTAAAAGTCAGCCATTGTTAGTGCCACTAACTGTTAGTTTAAGCGAAGCTGAAGTCGAATGTGCTGAGGAGTTTGCTCCAATGTTACAGCAAGTTGGAATTGAAGTTGCGGCATTGTCAGCTGAAAGTGTGATAGTGCGTCAGGTCCCGTATTTATTGCGCGAAGCTGATGTCGAACAATTAATTCGAGATGTTGTTGCAGATTTTAAGGCCAACGAGTTTAGCTCCAAAGTTGAAGAAGATATCAATAAAATATTAGTAACAATGGCTTGTCATGGTTCAGTGCGTGCTAATAGGCACTTAAATATAACGGAAATGAATAGTTTATTGCGTGATATTGAGTCTACCGAAAATAGTGGTCAATGCGGTCACGGCCGGCCAACCTGGGTGCAGCTGACCCTGCCAGAACTAGATAAAATGTTCGCGAGAGGTACATGAGCGCATTACCTAATGTTATCTGTTTGATGGGGCCTACAGCTTCTGGTAAAACTCGAATTGCATTGGAGCTGGTGCAAAAATTATTACCCTGTGACATTGTCAGTGTTGACTCCAGTATGGTCTATCGTGGCATGGATATTGGTTCAGCTAAGCCAACAAAAGCAGAGCAGAAACTAGCACCACATCGCTTGATCGATATTCGTAATCCAGATGAAACTTATTCAGCTGGCGATTTTCAAAAAGATGCTTTATACGAAATAGGAGATATTTTGGCAAATGATAGAGTTCCATTGCTAGTTGGTGGAACTATGCTATATTTCAAGGCATTACAGCAAGGACTTGCAGAGCTGCCTCAAGCTAATCCACAAATTCGAGCGGAAATTGAAACTGACGCTAAACAATATGGCTGGCAAGTTTTGCATGAAGGTTTAGCCAAAATCGATCCGGAATCAGCAGAACGAATTCATCCTAATGATCCACAAAGATTACAACGAGCTTTAGAAATTTATGCCCTAACCGGCAAGACTATGACGCAGATATTTGCCGAGAATAAGCAAGAAATACCCAAGTATCATTTTATTAATATTGCAATTGCTCCACCATCACGTGCATTATTAAATGAACGCATTGAGATTAGATTTAAGCAAATGTTGGAACTTGGTTTAATTGCAGAAGTCGAAAAGCTAGTTGCAGCATATTCAGATACGTTGCCAAGTATGCGTGCCGTGAATTATCGCCAGGTATGTCAATATCTGGCAGGTGAGTTGAACTATGAGGAAATGATTGAGCGTGCTATTATCGCCACGCGGCAATTGGCAAAGCGGCAAATGACATGGCTTCGTGCTTGGTCGGATTTAATGTGGCTTGATCCTGAAGATAAAGATGTCGTTAGAAAAATAAAGGAAAAAATTTGGCAGCAAATACAGTAATATTGGTTTTTCTTGAATTCCCAGATACCAGTCACTATCAAGATGACTTAGCGGAATTTAAAGATTTGGCACGTGCCACTGGCGCGGAAACAAGCGCCGTTGTAACTGGTAAAAGTCGCACTCCCAATGCAAAATATTTTGTAGGCAAAGGTAAAGCTGAAGAAATTCGTGATTTGGTGTTATTGCATAAAGCGCAACTGGTTATTTTTAATCATGATTTGTCACCGGCGCAAGAGCGTAATTTGGAGCAGTTGTTTGAATGTCGGGCCCTAGATCGAACCGGTTTGATTTTAGATATATTTGCGCAGCGAGCTCATAGCTTTGAAGGGCGGTTGCAAGTCGAATTGGCTCAGTTACAACATTTGGCGACTAGACTAGTCCGCGGTTGGACTCACTTAGAACGTCAGAAAGGCGGTATTGGTTTGCGCGGTCCAGGTGAGACCCAATTAGAAGTCGATCGACGTTTACTGAATAATAGAATAAAGCTCATTAAACAACGCTTGAATAAAGTACGCAAGCAACGCGAGCAGGGCAGACAATCGCGGCAAAAAGCTGAAATCCCGACAATCTCTTTGGTTGGTTATACCAATGCCGGCAAATCTACTTTGTTTAATCAGTTAACCACTGCCCAAGTTTATGTCGCAGACAAGCTGTTTGCTACATTAGATCCAACTTTACGCCGTATTGTTATACCCGAAGTTGGCAATGCCATTTTAATTGATACTGTTGGTTTTGTGCGTAATTTACCGCATGATTTAATCGATGCGTTTCGCGCTACTTTAGAAGAAACTTTAAATGCGGATTTGCTGTTACATATTGTTGATAGCAGTGATCCAAATCGCCGTGAAAAAATCAGTGCCGTAAATGAAGTTTTAAAAGATATTGGTGCCGCTGAAATTCCACTTTTGCTAGTCTATAACAAAATTGATTTAGTAAAAAATTCAGAGCCAGGAACTGTTTATGCTGAGAATATTCCGACTCGAGTCAGAGTTTCAGCTCATGAAAGTCTTGGTTTTAATGAGTTATTACATGCCATTAAAATCTTATTAGGTAGTGATATTCGTGAATATAAGCTTACATTAACTCCGGAACAAGGCAAACTGCGAGCTCAGTTATATCAACACGGCACTATAATCCACGAGGAAGTCGATGCAGATGGCAATTGGCATATTACGGTTAGAATCAAGCAAGGCGAATATGCAAGGTTAACATATCCTGATCCAAATGCAGAAACGTGATATCGGTTTTGCTTATTAAATATGAAACAAGTACAATTATCTCTATTTAATAAGTGGAGATTTTTATGGCAGAAAAGCCTGATGAAAACGATATTTGGCATAAGCGTCCGCAAAAAGAAGGACCGCCAGATTTAGATGAACTGATTAATAAACTTCAGCACAAGCTGAATAGTTTTTTTAAGAAAAAACCAGCCAAGCCAGGCGAAGTTAAAAAACGTAGCTGGAAATGGCTGTGGATTCTTGTAGTGTTAGCACTAGCTGCATGGTTGCTTTTTGGAATATTTGCAGTTTCTCCATCGGAGCAGGCTGCAGTATCAAGATTTGGAGCATATGTTGAAACTGTTGGTCCAGGTACTCACTGGATTTTACCTATAGTAGAATCAGAAAAAACTATAGATCTGCAGCAAATTTCTACTTTTCCTTATAAAGTTGAAGTATTAACGCAAGATGCAGATATTGTTTCCGTACAAATGGTAATTCAGTATCAAGTTAAGGATCTTCAAGCATATTTATTCAATGATATTAACCCACAAGAAAGTTTGCAGTTAGCAACTGCCAATGCAGTGCAAAAAGTGCTTGGGCAAACAACCTTTGCCGCAGCATTAACCAATGGGCGTGATGCAATGCGTCAACAGATAAAGCAGCAATTAAATGCTAGCTTAGCAAAATATAGCATTGGTCTGATTGTAACAGATGTGACTATTCAATCAGTTAAGCCGCCAGCAGCGATTCAGGATGCCGCTGATGATGTCAACAAAGCCAATGAAGAAAAGAAAAGTCTTATCAGTGCCGCCAAAGCTTATCAACAACAATCAGTAGCAAAAGCACAAGGTGAAGCTAAGTTGCTATTGATAACAGCAAAGGCATATAAACAACAGGTTATTCTAGATGCACAAGCACAAACAGCCGGGTTTCTTGCTTTATTGCCACAATATGAAAAAGCACCTGCTGTCATGCGTGAGCGGATGTACATAGAAACAATGCAGAAGATTTTAACTACGACTACGCCGATTATTATTGATGCCAAAGCTAGTAATATAATGTATTTGCCACTTGATAAACTTATAACAAAATTGCAACCAGTCAAGCCGAAAGCTTTGCAAGTAGCAGCGCAAGTAGAAGCAGCCTCAACACCAGTTGCAACTGATGATGTTAGACCCAGCTATGATATGACAGGAGAGTCACAATGAAAGCAATAAGAACATGGCTGGTGATTTTGTTAATAGTTATCTTAGGTTTGGGCTATGCGAGTTTTTATACCGTCAAGCAAAATCAAAAAGCATTAATATTGCAATTTGGTAAAATGGTAATGCAAAATGGTCAGCCGCTAGTGATGCAGCCCGGATTGCATTTTAAGATTCCAGTAGCTGATCGAGTCATAAAAATTGATACACGCTTGCAGACTTTAGAAGTGCAATCTAAACGAGTATTAACAGCAGGACAGAAGTATGTTTTGGTGAGTTATTATGTCAAATGGAAAATTAATAATGTAGTTCAATATTACATGCATACCGGTGGAGTTGCTGATAAAACTGAAACTCTGTTACAGCAGCAAGTGAACGATGCGTTGCTTACAGCATTTAGTAAAAGTAATATCGGCGCAATTGTGGCAGATGGTGGCAATTTAATGCAATCATTGCAACAGAAAACTGCAACTAAGCAGGATTTTGGTATTGAAATAATTGATATTGGTATTAGTAGTATTAAGCAGCCGGATGAAGTGCGTTCAGCTGTATTTGATCGTATGCGCACTGAGCAACAGCAAGTTGCAGCTAAACTGCGCACCGATGGAACAGCTCAGGCAGATGCAATTCGTGCCCAGGCAGATGCCACGACAACTGTTTCACTAGCTCAAGCCCGAAAAGAAGCGGCTGATATGCGCGCTGCCGGTGATGCTGAAGCAGCCAGTATTTATGCTGCTGCTTATAGCAGAAATCCAAGTTTTTATGCTTTTTATCGAAGCTTAGAAGCTTACAAAAAAGTTTTTAGTAAAAATGCTATTTTGATTTTACGGCCAGATAGTCAATTTTTTAAATATTTTCATGGTTCTGCTGGAGAGAAGAAATAATGGCAAAAAATATTGTAGTTTTAGGTACTCAATGGGGTGATGAAGGTAAAGGTAAAGTTGTTGATTTGTTAACATCAAATGTTGCCGGGGTGGTGCGTTTTCAAGGTGGACACAATGCTGGTCATACCTTAATCACCGGTGGCGAAAAAACCGTATTACATTTGATTCCATCTGGCATTTTGCGCAAGGAAGTTACCTGTTTTATTGGCAATGGTGTGGTGATTGCGCCACAGGCTCTAGTCAATGAAATTAAAGTTTTGGAAGACCGTGGCATAGACGTCAGCAACAGATTGCGCATTAGCTCTTCCTGCAGTTTAATACTGCCTTATCATGAGGCTTTAGATAAGGCGCGCGAAATTGAGAAAGGCAAAGACGCTATTGGTACGACAGGACGTGGTATTGGTCCAGCCTATGAAGATAAAATTGCTCGCAGAGGTTTAAGGACTGGCGATTTATTAGACATGAATAGTTTTATCAGTAGGCTCGAAGAGTTGGCAGAATATCACAACTTTGTCCTGGAAAATTATTATGGGCTAGAGCCATTAGCTTTTAATAAAGTTATTGATGATTTGGCACAAGTAGTAGATGTCATTACGCCATTATTAACTGATGTTACGGCAGAATTAGAGCAATATCGTAAAGCTGGCAAAAGTTTATTGTTTGAAGGTGCGCAGGGAACCATGCTGGATATTGACTTGGGAACTTATCCATTTGTGACTTCTTCTAACACTACTGCGGGCGCCGTAACCACTGGCACCGGTTTTGGGCCACTGTATTTAGATTATGTGTTAGGTGTCGCCAAAGCTTATACAACCAGAGTTGGTGCGGGACCATTTCCAACTGAATTACACGATGAAATTGGTGAGCTGCTGGGAGAAAAAGGGCAAGAATTTGGTTCTACTACTGGCAGAAAACGTCGTTGTGGCTGGTTTGATGCTGTTGCAGTGCAGCGCGCAGTGCAGATTAACAGCATTTCTGGGCTATGTATTACTAAATTAGATGTCTTAGATGATCTAGATGAAGTGAAAATTTGTGTGGCTTATGCCAAAGATGGTTCTCCGGTTTATGAAACTTTACCTGGTTGGCAAGGTTCGACTTTCGGCATGACAAATTATGCTGATTTACCAACGAATGCCAAAAATTATCTAAAGAAACTGGAAGATTTGTTAGAAGTCCCGATTGCAATTATTTCGACAGGCCCGGATCGTGACGAGACTATAATGTTGCAGGATGTGTTTGCTTAGTGATTTGGTGCCGAGGAGAGGACTTGAACCTCCACAGGGTTGCCCCTACAAGCATCTGAGGCTTGCGTGTCTACCAATTTCACCACCTCGGCATTTCAGTTTGCAGCAAACTTATTATTGCTTATTTTCTAGCTGCTCACAGCCAAATTTCTTGTATTGACTTAACAGCTGGTTTTGGCGGGTATATGCATTCCCACTACTATATTTTATATTCGGGCTATTAGGATCAAATAGCATCTGCTGCTTAATCTGCGCACAAATCATATTTTTGTCACTGGGCGGATTTTCTTTGGCTTTTTTGTTCAGCCAGGAGCAGCCTGACAGCAGCAACACAATCAATGTAACAGCTAATATTTTTTTGTTCATATCCCTAACCTGTTTTTATTTTGTTGCAGGCATTATACGTTATTGTATAGGACTCCGTAAATGTTATTTTTATAGAAATATTGTTAATGACCAGTGATTTCCCTTATTCGCTCTGAAATAATACGTGATCTATCATAACTAATCGAACCATATGGTAAATGCCCAGGGTTTATTAGCATTTCGCGTTTCGCGATTCGCGAATTTAGAAAAATTCTACATGAAACTAGTATAAAAAAAGTTCGATTTTAATTTGGTTGCTTTGTAAGTGCATTTTATTGGATAATGTTTTAATGATCTCAGAATTTAAAGAGGATTCTATTATGAAAATTGGCATCATTGGTGCTATGGAAGAGGAAATATCGCTCCTCAAAAAAGTAATAAAAAAGCGAAAACATGGGCTTATAGCTGATTTTGAATATTTCACAGGGGAATTGGAGCAACATAAAATCGTTGTGCTGAAAAGCGGAATCGGAAAGGTAAATGCAGCTACCAGCGCAACTATTATGAATTACAAGTTTAAATGCGACTATATAATAAATATTGGTTCAGCCGCAGGATTAGGCAAAGGTATATCCGTAGGAGATGTTGTTATTGCCAGTGAATCATGTTATCACGATGTTAATATCGTGGGGTTTGGATATAAACATGGTCAGGTTCCTAGGATGCCAGAATGCTACGTATCAGATGCTTTTCTTATGAGACTGGCGGAGAATTGTACCCAGTATGTCGAAAATCACCAAACCTTTGCCGGACTTATTGTTTCAGGCGACGCTTTTATGAATGATCCCGAAAATGTCACTTCTATTAAAAAACATTTCCCGAATGCCATTGCTTCTGAAATGGAATCTTGTTCAATTGCTCAAGTTTGTTATAGATTAAAAATTCCATTTATAAATATAAGATCTATTTCTGATATTGCGGGGGAAAATGCCCATATTAATTACAAAAAATTTCTAGATTTGGCTTCTACTAATTCTGTAAATTTTATTTTGCTTATGTTAAGGAACTGGGATAAACAAGGATTTAAAGGCAAGTTAAATGAGTAAAACAAATATTGGTGCAAATACTTTGGTATGGAAGGATGTTGCGAATATTGTTGCAGAAGTAAATCCTAAATTTGCCAGTCTGGTTAATGAGATTAATCCTGGCGATAAATACACTGTGTATAAAATCAGCTATTCATTCGGTAGTTATATAATGAAGGATGGTAAGTTTGTGTTGCCGAATGATTTACCTTCATATGCGAGTATTGAGAAAGATTTGAGTGATTATAAAAGTATGCCTCTAAGTCTTGTTTTGAAAAATGCCTCAGAAGTTTTCTTGGATGAAGAAGAGAAACTTGTTCCGTTTACTATTTATACTACCGGTGAAATTGCTTCTTTGTGGAGGAATTTAGACGAAAATCAATCATTCCAAGATTTTTTTCGATGGAATAGAGTTGCAGGTTGTCGGTCAGTGTTTCTGCTTCCCAAAGTTACGGATTCAGGATCACATGCAAGATTACAAAAATCATTGCAAACGGACATACCAAAACCACAAAGATTAGAGGAGCAGTGGAATATTTTTAAAGATATTTATATGCATTTGTGTACTGCACCTGCTTGGGAGACAGAATTGCTGGTATTTTCACGTAACTGGGTTGATAGTATTTTAAAAGATCCGGAGTGGGTCAAGTTGAAATGTCATCTACTTGATATAGCGTGGAAAGACACAGCTTTTTGGCGCAATGAAATGACAATCAGGTATATTTTTGGCGTTTTTCTAAAAAAAATAGAGGATCAACAGGGAAAAAAAATACGCACAAAAACTTTAGCCATTTTTAGAAAGTTAATATTAATTGCTTTAGGGTATTTGCCTGCTTTTGCTCCGGCAATAGATGATTCAGAATTGCCAGCTAAATGTATAAGGAAGGCTTATATTGATAAATATAAACTCCAAAAATATATTCCCACTATTATGGTGCCAAAGCATTTTGAACCTGATCAAAACGGTCCGCCGGTATATTATTCATTACAATGGGATTTTTTGTATGAACCTTACCATGAGGACAAAACTCAGCACAATGTGATAGATGTATTAGAAGAAGTTGATGTTTTATTGAAAGCATTTATTAACTACTTAACTACGGATGCGATGAGTTCAAGGTTTTATGATACCCCATTGACTTGTTTAATGGCTGTTGAATTTACTTGCTTTCATAGTAGCGACAGTACTATTAAAAATATCCATAATAGTAAAGAAATTCCAAATGAAGATTATCGATTTACTGAGTGCTTTAATCAGCAAAATAATGTTTTTTGTTATTCTTCTCATTTTTTGCGAGGTTGCATCAGAATTGCGCACAAAAAAAGATAAAAATTTTTTCACTACCCAAAGCAAAAATATTATTGGATTTGCTGCAGTATTTTTATTTATCATTTATAACTTTATCCAGCTAAACGCTTTAAATGTTATGAGCTTAGATCTCATGCATACTTTTCACATCGGGACAGTTGAGCTTGGGTTTATTTCATCTACATTCTTTTATAGCAATCTAGTTTTATTGTTGATTTCCGGCTTTTTACTAGACTATTTCTCTTTAAAGCGGCTGGTCATTCTGGTCATGGGTGTTTCTTTAGCAGGTTCTTGCTTCTTTATCATCAAACAGAATATATATTCACTATATATCTGGAGAATAGCTGCCGGTTTGGCTACTGCTTTTGCTATTACCGGGGCGATGAAATTTGTTTCCACAAAAATTCATGCAGGAAAAGTCGGATTTTATATTGGTATGATCGGAACCGCAGCAACATTTGGCGGGGTACTTGCGCAAACACCTCTCCAGCTATGTTTGGATAAATTTGGACCTATCGGTTCTTTGAAAATTTTAGTTGGGTTTGGCTTATTAATAATGATTTTAATGATTATTTTTGTAAAAACCGATTTGTCACACTCGAGGCATATGAAAAAAAGTGATAGTAATTTCTTAACCGTTATACTAAACAAAAGAAATTGGTATGCTGCTTTATTTGATAATTTCATGAATTTGCCATTGTTTGTTTTGGGCGCTTTATGGGGTACTGCATACTTGATTCAAACGCATTTTTTAAATCCTGTCACGGCTTCTATTGTAATAAGCATGATGTTTTTTGGGCATATGGTAGGCGCTCCCACATTTGGCTTTTTGACAGATCGAATTAATTCTCGCAGATTATTAATGTGTAGTGGGGCGGTGATAAGTATTATTGGAGTTATTATAATCAATTATACGGCATTGCATAACTTTGTTATTTTGTCTGTTATATTCTTTTTGTTGGGTTTTTCGACAGGGGTGCAATGCGTTACGGATACATTTGTTATTAACACTAATAAAGCTAATGCGGGAAAAGCGGCGAGCCTTTTGTCTATGGTTGCTATTACGGGTGGAGCTGTTTTCCAGCCGTTTTTTGGGTATGTAGTGCATCATGGCGGTAATGGTTTTCAGGGTTATAAATATGCATTAAGTATCTTGTTGATAACACCCATATTAGCTTTGTTATTGTCTTTTCTTATCCCTAATAAATAAGTATTTTTTGAATTTGATACTAAATATTTAATACTTTTTTTGCGATCTTTTTTTACTTTTTTCTTTCTGCTATCATAAAAAATAGCTAACAGAAAGCACAAAAGGAGAGAGAGTTCACTAGTCCGCTACTTTGGTGAGTTGGTAAAGTGAACGCCTGGTAGGCATGGTTTGCGATGATGTTTTAATTGTTGTACAACATCTATCTCATTATGGTAGCATGCAAGCTTAGTGTGCCATGAAGGCTGAAACTACAACAAGTTTGAAAATTTATCATGAAGAAATTTGTTTTTAACAAGGACCCATATTACGAGCGTGAGGCTAGGAAATATAAAAAGCCTATACCTAGTCGCGAGTATATTATGAAATGTCTCGATGCGCTGGGCAAGGCTGTAACTATTGCCGAGTTGGCAAAGTTATTTTCTCTCCGCGGCGCTGAGAAAAATGAAGCGCTGCGCAACCGTATGATTGCTATGGCACGAGATGGTCAGCTGGTAGAAAACAGACGCGGTACTTTTATTTTAGCTGATAAGTCTTTGTGTATTCGCGGCCTGGTTGTTGGTCACAAAGATGGTTATGGATTTTTAATTCCCGAAGATGGCGGAGATGATATTTATTTATCAGCTCGACAAATGCCAAGGGTGTTTCATGGTGATAGAGCTTTAGTGCAGGTTGTTAGTGGCGTCAGGCGACGGCGCGAAGGTAGAATTGTTAATGTCTTAGAACACAACACTACCCAAATTGTCGGGCGTTATTTCGAAGAAAGTGGCATCGGTTTTGTGGTGTCAATTAATAAAAATATCTGTCAAGATGTATTAATTGCTCCTGCTAATCGCAATGGTGTGGAGGTAGGTCAGCTAGTTGTTGCCGAAATTTTAACTTATCCAACTATTAGATTTCAGGCGACAGCCAAAATCACCGAAGTATTAGGCGAACATATGGCGCCAGGTATGGAAGTTGCTGTAGCGATTCGAGCTCATGGTTTGCCGCATGAATGGTCTGATGAAGTTGAAACCGAGCTGCAAATTATAACGACAACTGATTTGGAGGCTGAATATCAGAGTCGCCAAGATCTGCGTGAACTGCCATTTATTACTATTGATGGAGAAGATGCCAAAGATTTCGATGACGCAGTTTATTGTGTTAAAAGGCCAAAAGGTGGTTGGCGCTTATATGTGGCAATTGCTGATGTTAGTTATTTTGTCAGGCCGCACATGGCCTTGAATCAGGAAGCGTTGAAACGGGGTAATTCGGTATATTTCCCGACTAGAGTCGTGCCAATGTTGCCAGAAGCTTTATCTAATGATTTGTGTTCACTGCGTCCAAATGAAGATCGTTTATCTTTGGTTTGTGATATGAATGTGAATTCAGAAGGAAAAGTGACTCGTTATAAATTTTATGAGGCGGTAATGCGTTCCTCGGCTCGATTAACCTATACTCAAGCTAATGCGTCTTTAGAAAAAGAACAATTACTCAAAGATTTGCATGATTTATTTAAGGCTTTGTATAAGCAGCGAGCTCAACGCGGAGCCATTGATTTCGATACCATCGCAACGAAAATAATCTTTGATGTAAATTATAAAATCGAAGATATCGAGGTGGTGGAGCGTAATGAAGCTCATCGCATAATTGAAGAATGCATGTTGGCTGCAAATGTTTGTGCTGCAAGATTCTTGTCACAAAATAAAATTCCAGCTTTATATCGTGTTCATGAAGGCCCAGATCCTGGGAAATTAACAAATTTGCGTAGTTTTTTATCAGTGATGGGTTTACATTTAACTGGTGGTGATGAGCCGCAGCCACTTGATTATGCAAAAATTATCCGCAGTATTAAAAACAAGCCATATGAGCACATGATTCAGACTTTATTACTGCGTTCTATGCGCCAGGCAATTTATGCTGAAGACAATGTTGGCCATTTTGGTTTAGCTTATGATGCTTATGCTCATTTTACTTCACCTATTCGGCGTTATCCTGATTTGTTAACTCACCGAGCTATTAAGCATGCGTTAAAAGGTGGCACGATGATGGATTTTGCTTATGATAACAATATGATCCATAATTTTGGCGAGCATTGCTCAATGACCGAAAGGCGAGCAGATGATGCGACGCAGTATGTAGATGATTGGTTGAAATGTACCTATTTGCAGCATAAAGTAGGAGCTATTTTTCCAGGGCTTATTAATGCTGTTTGTGGTTTCGGCATATTCGTCGAATTAAAAAGTGTCTATATCGAAGGCTTGGTGCATATTACCGCACTGCCTAATGATTATTATTATCATGATCCGATAAGGCATAATTTATCTGGCAAGCGTTCTGGCAAAAAATTTGCACTGGGTGATTTTGTTTTGGTTCGAGTTGTGCGCGTAGATTTGGATACTCAGCAAATTGATTTTGAGTTAGTAAAATGAAGCAGTATGTTTATGGCTTACATGCAGTTGCGGCTTTATTAGAGTATAATCCAAAAGATGTTAAGCAGCTTTTTGTGCAGCAAAATCGGCAAGATATCAAGCTCAAAAAAGTCACTGAGCTTGCACAAAAACAGAATATTTCAATTTACAGCCAAACCAAACATGAATTAGACAAATTAGTTTCAGCAAATCATCAGGGCATTATTGCCATTGTGACAACTGTTGCTAAAACTCAAGACTTAGATGCTTTATTGGCAAGCTTATCCGAACCAGCATTATTATTAATTCTTGATGGAGTACAAGATCCACATAATCTTGGTGCTTGTTTGCGTTCGGCAAATGCTGCTGGCGTTCATGCGGTTATTGTTCCAAAAGACAATGCCGTTGGAATTACTGATGTTGTGCGCAAAGTCGCAAGTGGTGCAGCAGAAACTGTGCCATTTATTCAAGTGACAAATTTAGCTCGTACCATAAAACAACTGCAAGAGCAGGGCGTTTGGGTATATGGTGCAGATGCAGAAGCTGTTGACACTATTTATGATATTGATATGCGTGGTCCAGTAGCTCTGATTCTAGGCGCAGAAGGGCGCGGACTTCGACGTTTAACCAAAGAAATTTGTGATGGCTTGATGTGCATCCCAATGGCCGGTGATGTTGCTAGTTTAAATGTTTCGGTCGCAGCAGGGATTTGTGTGTTTGAGGCCGTCAGGCAGCGTCAATGACAGATGTCGCAAGACAACTAGCCGCTAAAATAATAACCAAGGCTAAGTCCAAAAATAAAACCCTAATTGTTGGGATTAATGGTGCCCAAGGTTCAGGTAAGTCAACTTTATGCAAATTATTGCAACAAATATTACAAGATGATTTTCAGCAACATGTAGTAGTTATTTCTATCGATGATTTATACAAAACCAAAGCCGAACGCCAACAAATGGCCCAAGACATTCATCCATTATTTTTAACTCGCGGAGTGCCAGGAACCCATGATGTCCAGTTGGGTACAAAAATTTTAAACCAACTTCTAAATGATGAATCTACAGCTATCCCTGTATTCGATAAAGCTATTGACGACAGAGTACCTGAAGATCAATGGCAGCAAATTAATAACCCAGTCGATATCGTATTATTTGAAGGTTGGTGTATTGGCGCAAAACCACAGCCAGATCAGGATTTGCTCGAGCCAGTCAATGAATTAGAATCACAAGAAGACCCTGATGCCATTTGGCGCACTAAAGTAAATAATTATTTAGCATCTGACTATCAAAAACTATTTTCTATGTTAGATATGCTAATAATGCTTAAAATCCCAAGTTTTGATTTGGTATATCAACATCGCCTCCAGCAAGAACAGGAATTAGCAAAACAAACTCAAAATAAGGTTATGTCAGATGCAGCAGTAAAACGCTTTGTGATGCATTATCAACGCCTAACGGAATTTATGTTACAAACAATGCCGCAACAAGCGGATATTGTGTTGACTGTCGATAGCGAACACAATTATCGGTTTGTTTGAATTATTGTTGCTTAAAAAAACCTGGGGTCAACAGGCTCTATTAGAATCTGATCGTAGCTACCAGTTCGCTCCAGTGCTTCTTCGGCTCCTATGCTATCAGCTTGTATGTTGTCGTTACCTGGTAGTGCTGGCAAAGCGCCATAGTCACGTTCTTCAGAGCGAGTTCCGCCGCCTCCGCCTGGTATTTTACCAGCGAAACCATATTGGCTAGGGCCAGGTGTCGGTTCACCATATGGACTGGGTGGTGGTGCGGACGGGTATCCAACTCTTGTTGGCGCTGTGGGCAGCATTGTTGGATCTCCATATCTAGGATCATCTAGAGGACTAGTCAAGCTTGGAGGCATGGCTGAAGAGGGACTGCTTGAGGCACTAGAGCTGCTTGATATTGATGATGTTTTTGATAATTGTTTTGCTCGTGGTTGTATTTGGATTTGATGTATTTCATTCCCTTTGGCAACGTAAACAATTGGCTTAAATGGACTAACAGCTATTGAGCTGGTGTCAGGTGGAGCTTTTTCAATAGAACATGCAAAGCCTGCTCCCTGAGTAGTTTTAGATAGATCAGCATAATAAACATTGCCGGCCTTGTTCATACACGCCAGCGTATTTGATTGTGATCTGGTTTTTAAATTAATTTGGCTTACCAAATCCATTTTGGATATATCATGGAGCAGAACTTTTTTTCCTTTAGTGTTAGATGCTAATAATAAAGTTCCATCTGTTGTTAGTGCAACTAAGTCATAGTTTTGCATTCCATGAAATGAACTGCTGTATTGAATTGTTCCTTTTACATCTGACAGTTGTATGGTGCTTGGAGAGGTACTATCTTGAAACGGGTTTGCAGGGAAGTCACCCTTTTTGAGCTTACTTTTATCTCCAAAAATGGTGTTTGAGCCATCTTGGTAGATTGCAATAAAAGCATCGGTTCCGACTATTGGCAATAATGCTATGGGCTGTTTTTTATCTAATATGCGAGATTCTGCCATTGTGTCTGTAAATAAATGAGTTCCATCTTGAGTGCCGCAGGCAAAATCAATCTTGGAGCAGATAGTGATTGCGCTAACTTCTTCTTTTGCATGGGTTGTCCCCTTTTTAACACAATCTAAACTGCCGTTACGTTTGACCCTGATTTTGGTAACATTGCCGCCTTTATCTCCGACGATAACTAAAGTCTGCTTAATATTCTTGACTAGCTTTGATTTGACAATTGGCCGAGCGGCGATGGTGGTAACTTCTTTGTACGTGGGCTCTATTAATTCAATTGGCTTTGCTGCTGAATTTTGTAAATCTAAAATAGCTATGCCTCCATGCTCAAAACCTAAAACAATTGCATTTTCCTGTATAAGAAATTTTAGTGCAGTTATTTTTCTGCCTGCACCATCAGTATATATTAATGGCATAATATCCCCTTACTTAAGATAAAATTTATATATTATTAAATTTATATAACATTGAGCATAATACATAATGAAAAATTTGTATGGGTTTTTTGCAATTATTATTTAACTTGTTTTTAAAACAAATCTTAATTTAGGCAAATGGATTGTTATCGCCAAATTTCTCTTCTGGAGTTTCAAATGGATTCAAATCAGACGGATAAGCCTCGGGATTCCATGCTTGATCTAGAAATGGATTTCCGCTTGTGGTGGCAGATGAGCTTGAAGGAGGTGGTGGGGTGTGGGCGTAGTTGTCAGGAACATAGGGTGGTTGAGCGGGACGGCTTGGCATTTTACCATAGTTACGAATTCCACTTTGAAGGGCTGATATTCTCTGGTTTTCATCCATATTGACTAAACTTTTTATGAGCTGCAGAAGGTTATAATTATCGGGGTTAGGGAAAGCTTTAGGAGCATTAAACCATTTATATTGCTCGTTTAATGCATAAATTATGTCATTGAAGTACTTTAACGAGCAGGTTCGAGCACGTTCGCCAATTCCATAATCCTTAGAACCAAGAGTGATTGTTGCACCTACTTCATTTTTTACTCCATCAACAAAAGGATTATACCCTATCAGCACTTCTAGGCATACAACACCCAGCATCCAAGCATCTTCAGCATTACCTAAATAAAAGCTTCTGTTTAGGTCGCCGGCTAGAGGAGATGCTCCAAATGCTTTCAAAAACCGATACAAAGCAAGTCTTTGAAAAGAAAAATATCTGCTATCACCACTACCATGATTGATATTGCCATCAGGTGCCGCTATAGATTCCCCAAAATCCACCAGTTTGGCTTCTAGTTGTTTGTTTATCAGATCTGCCAGCGTATATTCTCGAGTGCTATTTTTAAACAGGTATTTTAACATTACATTGTCAGGCTTTATGTCCAAATGGTATTTGCCTTTACCATGAAATCCCTGTTGTAGTCCGCTTAGTAAATTAGAGACAAAAGGTTGCAGAATTGAACACCTTGTTGCTATATCTATATTATTAGTATTGAAGAAATCTCGTAGATGTAGTAGATTTCCTTGACCCATATGCTCTATAAGCAAATAGTATTTTTTTTGGGCTCTTTCTTGTCCACCATGGCGAGCCTTGACTTCTACCCAGCCATAGTTACGTATCCTACCAGGCATGGTTGCCATCCAGTCTTTATAATCACCAAGCTCTTTAAGAAGCTCAGCCTCAGTATCAAACTTTTTAGCTACAGCAAATTTTTCTACACTACCATCAGGATTTAACTTTTGACACAGAACCAATTTTGCTTTTGACTCCCCCGGTTCAGCAATAGCATCTTTGCTGAACATCAAAAACCGATCACCAGTATTTGTTACTACCGTTCGTGGAACCCGTTGTTGTGAAGGACCCGATCCTGGTAATGGGCTATAGTGGCTTTCTTGTGCTGGCATAGATCCATATAGTGTTGGCTTATATGTGGTTGTGCTAGCATGTGATCTAAGATCATGAGGAACAACCATGGGCTGGCTCGATGAGGCAGGCAAGGTGAAAGATCGCAGTGGTTGTACACCAAACAATTCTCCTACAGTAGCATATTGCGCAGCAGGGGCAGGAAGTGGCGGAGGTGCTCCGTCCTTGTCCTCATTGTCAAAGCTCAAATCAACTAGAGGAGGTTGTGGTAGCCCGCCTCCGATTGGATCTTTTGGTATTGCATCATAATCTGTGTCCCCTCGCGTTATAAGGATAGTTGCTAACTTACTGTCTTTTGTAATGACATAAAGCATAGAATTGCTGAAAGTCATGATGTGTATGCCAGCTGCTAGGTTGGCCCCAGAAGTGTTTATTTGTTGTGGCGGAGTAGACATGCGTGGAGATGTTTGAAAAATAGCTCCACTAAATTTTGCATAAACTAGGGTATTGCTCCCATCTGTTGGTGTTGCTAGTTGTGCAACATTATCGGTAATTGGAACAGTAGTTGTACCGATGTGTGAAAGATTTTTGTCAAATTTGAATAAGCTTAACTGGCCAGATGCAGCCAACACATAAACATAATGCATGGCAGGGTCCGGTGGTGTATCTTGGGTTAATATGGCTGCAGCTGTGTGTGGCACAGACAAAGGAATCATAGGGTTGTTTTTATCAAGCGCTATATTATAGTTTGCTTTCGGATCACTCATGCTTGTCGTAAAAGCCACTATTTTTATTTTGTTATTGCCAAGAGCTATAGCAAACCTCGCATTATCCAAGATGGTAATTGCCGTCACAGGTTTTGTTTCTCCTGCTAGTGAGATGAAATTAATATGTTTATACTGTGGCGTACCATTTTTTTCTAAAGACACGTCTAGAATAAGAATACTGGCAGTGTTAAAACCAATCAAAAACTTTACATTATCAGCTGCAATTTGCCTTGCTATTATTGTTGTTGCATAAGGAAATTCGCCAGCCTTATGCTTTACCTTTGATTTTGATTTCATGTACTCAGCTTTGTTTATTAATACATGTTTTTGTTTTCCTGTGGCTGGTGGTTTGGGGGAGGTGTTAATCTGAAATTTGCCGTCCTTATATCCAACGATCCGTACTTCGACATTACCTAGTGTAGTAACAGCCATAGCTGTTATTATTGGTGCTGATGAACTTGATTGAAGCATGTTTTCTCCCCTACAGATTACTAATATAATAAACAACATTATACTACAGTATATTTTGTATATTGTAAATATTCTATTATATAAATCTTATAAGTATTTCGCTTTATTCGGCAGGAGTTTGCTGCAATGTGCTTGATGTCGTTATTTGAGTTCGCAAAGTAACAAATTGTACAGCATTGCTGGCTTTTGGAGATGTGTAATATAACACATTGCTATGATATACCATTAGTGTAGCTTTAACTAAGCGGAATTTTCTGGTTCTGTAAATATTATATTTGATTTTACTGCTTGATTATTTAGTGCAGTGCGCATCTCAACTGTGCCATCACTGTTTCCAATGAACATCTTGCAATTGCCGACAAACTGCATAACAGTAATGGCTATTGACTGAAACATGATTGATCTCATCGTTAATAATGACTAAGCAAAAATATCATAATATAAATATTTCTATTTGTATATGATTTGTTTGTTGTAGATAGTATTGTGCTAAAAGCATGACCATTAAAAATATTTGTCATGTTTACACTAAGCGGTGCATCTGATATATATCATCACATATTTGCAGTTAGAAAAACAATGAAAAGAGTTATTATTCTTTTAGGACAAGATCTACCACTTCTAAGTCAACATACTGCGTACCTGGGCTCCCAGGTGATTGTCCTTGTACTCCTGGTGGTTGGCCTCCTGGCATTCCATATGCTGGCGGAGTATTTTGGCTTGTTGCAGATGGAGAAGATGATCCATCGGGAAGTGTATTATAAAATGGATTTCCACTTGAGATTAATGATGAGGGCGGTGCTGGATGTAGTAATGCTGGTGGGGTTGTCTGCATTGGTGATAGATGAGGTAATTGCACCGAATCAAATCCCACTGTTTTATTGTCGGTAGCTAGTGTCGCATAATAAAGTATATCGCCATGAAGCGTCATAACGGATGATGGAGTTATGGGTTTTCTTCCTGGAAGCGTACCAAATTCTTTTTTTGGGGTATTTAATATCGGATTTGTTTGCCAAATTTTGCCATCTATTGTGGTAAAAACAAGACTGGTGCTGCCAATACCTGGCGCTGCTATGTTTGTCACGCCGCTCTCAACATGTCCCATGCTAGGGTTGGCAAACATTTGGTCAAATTTGAATAAATTTAAATCTCCTGCTGTAGTTAAAACGTAAACATAATGCATGACTATGCCAGGCGAAGATTCTATTGGTAATATGGCAGTGCTTTTTATAGGCGCCGTTGTAGAAACTGTAGGTTCTACAACTGTATTAGGAGAAATTGCTTTAAATAATGCTTGTTCGCTAGGGTTCGTAGGGAATTTAAATTCATTAAAATCAGGTTTAAAGTCAAAGAGCCTTATTGTTCTATTGCTAAGTCCTACGGCAATAGAAGTATTATTTATTATGGTTACTCCCGTCGTGCTGGGAATATCTTTGGAGCCTTTTGGCGTCAGATCAATCTTGATTGGATATTTATTATTAGTAGGTCTGCCTTTGTCCTTCATCCATATGTTAAAAACACATAAGTGCCCATTAGCAAAGCCAATAATTACTCTCGCCGTATCAGCGTTTATAAGTTTTGTTGTGATTGATGTCACTTCGGGAGATCCTTCAGGCAAATAAGCGTTATTTATCTTTTTTGACGAATTGTTTTCTAGGTTAGTGAAAACTACATTTCCGTAGTTGTCACCGGTAACCATCATGCCTTTATTGGTAAAAACATTATTAATATTGATAAAACCTATGGCGGTAAGAGTTTTTGGTGGTTTTGACTTAAACATAATGTATCTCCCTTGTCCTTTAAATTATATTTATAATAATATAATTATTTTTCTTTGTATAGATTTTTTATGATATATTTTTTGCAACTAAATACTGCTTAACCGCGAATGGACTTATTTAATGCTTTGGTGATTTTGATATTAACTAATTGGCCGATGAGATTTTTATCACCTTGGAAATTAACGACACGATTATTTTCCGTGCGGCCAGTTAATTATGGTAGCGATTTCTGTTGCACATTGTTGGGTGCATCTGTTGTGCAATAATAAAGCATCTTAGTACTCAACGCGATAGCGGATATATTAGGGATGCTAGGGATTGCCAGTTGTTTTTTATCTTCTCCCAGCGCTTTCTGCCAAATTGTGCCGTCTGTTGTGGTGTATACAAGGAGGCTGCTTCCGGCAGCTGGTGTGACTATTTTTGCTACGCTATTAGCAACTAAAACCGGCGGCCTCTTAGGGGCTTCAGAGTCCTTGTTATATTCGTAAAAATACAAAGAAGTATTATCAAACAAAACATAAAGTTTTACTGTGGGGTCATCCTCACTCGTTATTGACAATATGGCAGTGGCCTTCATGTTTGAATTGACAGTGCTTGGACATTTCATAGTTTGGGGGTTGTTAAGAGCAATCGATTTAGTATTTGGACCTCCTATACATTCTAAATCTTGGTCAAAGCCAATAATTTCGATTGTATTATTATTAAGTGCTATAGCAATATGGGTTTTACTTAAGATTCCTATTCCAGTAATAGCGGAGACATTGCTAACATCACTTTGAGATAGATCTTTTCTTATGTCTTGGTTATGAATTTCTATTGTGCTACCGTTGTGACTTACTTTAATAATCAAGTAGCAGGCATTACTGAACCCAATAATGACTATTGCATAATCATTACCTGTGGATTTTAGAGTAGTGATAGCGGTTACTGCAGGTTGGTTTGTGGGCAGATAGCTTTTGCTTAGTTCTGTTTTAGCATTAGTGGCAGTGTTGGTAAAAATAACATTTCCATCACTACGGCCCTCGACTATGATGTTGACAGAGGGCGCGCTGTGAAAGTTGATGGCGCCAGACGCGTTGCTTACAATATTTAATCCTTGTAATCCTTCGATAATAGCTAAAGCTGTGGTTGTTGGTGGTGGGGTTGAACCGAAAAGTGAGAAGCTCGACCATGAGCTTGATGAGGCGAGTTGTGGTTGTGTTTCATCGCGGTCGCTCATTGTTTTTATACAGAAATTAGCATTATCCGATGCCATAGCGGATATCGTAGGTATAAATTCTGGTGTGAATGTGGTGTGACCCTTGTCAATTTGTTCTGGTTTTTGATCTTTCATCAAATCCACCTGCCAAATGTTGTTGTCAGTTGTGGTATATACAATGCGGCTGCTTCCGCAAGCAGCTGTGGCTAGTTTTGATGCTTTGTCGCTAATTAATTCATTTCTTGTGGTAGGAATGTAGTTAAAATCTTGTCTATAATGGTATAAGTACAAATTGTTATTTGTAGTCAATACACAAACATAAATTGCCCATATATCCGCAGTTCCCGGTAATGATATTGGCAATATGGCAGTGGTTTTTATATCCGATGGGCAGGAGATTATAGGTTCCAGTGTGTGTGGACTAATAGTAGCTTCTTTTCCTTGGTTTTTTATCAAACTTGGGGTAAATGTAAAAATCCTGATCTTCTTATTACTAAGTGCTACAGCAATAGCATATTGGTTTATGATTCCTATTCCAGTAATGCTGGGAGCAGGTGGAGCACTTACTCCAGATACAATCTTTCCGAACGTATCTTTTATTTGTGGTGTACTACTTTTGATATTTACTCCAATAACCAATAGGAGGGCATTGCTGAACCCAATAATGACTTTGACATAACCATTTTCGGGATTTGTGACAGTGATAGCTGTTACTGCAGCTGGTTCTTTGTCATGTAATATTACAGTTTTAGGCGAAGTAGAAGCAGTAGAGCTGATGCTTAAATCAACCCTGCCATCATCATAGCCAATAACCTCGACCATCGAACCCTTGTTTTCAACAATAGCTAAAGCTGTGATTGCAGGCATCCTGATTTATCCTCCCCTGTTATTTATTATAAATATTATTTAGTATAAATATTATTTATTATATAAAGATTAGACTAAAGGGCCATTTTTGTCAATGTTATGCGGTGTAAAGTAGATTGCTAATAGCTTAAATTACGCCGCGCAGGGAGTAGGTCATGGCTTTGGTTATTTTTATTTTTATTAGCTGGCCAATTAGATTTTCATCGCCTTTGAAATTCACGACACGGTTATTTTCAGTGCGACCAGCTAGGACCTGCTTATTTTTGCGGGAATAGCCAGTTACTAAAACCGGCTGGATGGTTCCAGCCATGGCTTCGCTATGGTGTTTGGCTTGAATATTTAACTGGTCTTGGAGAAGTTGCAGACGTTGCTTTTTGATTTCAAGCGGGGTGTCATCTGGTAGTTTGGCTGCTAAAGTTCCAGGTCGAGGGCTATAAATGAAACTAAAGGAAGCATCAAAATTTATAGCTTTGACTAAATCAATTGTGGCCTGAAAATCTGCTTCAGTTTCGCCGGGAAAGCCAACTATGAAGTCTGAGGTGATGGTGATATCTGGTCGGACTTGACGCAGTTTAGCTATTTTTTCGCTAAATTCTGCTGCTGTATAACGCCGTTTCATGGCTTTTAAGATATTGTCAGAGCCGCTTTGCACTGGTAAATGCAGATGATTTGCCAGCTTGGGTTCTGTGGCAAAAGCTTGAATTAAATCATCAGAAAACTCTGACGGATATGAAGTCATAAAACGAATTCTTTCAATGTTCGCTAGTTTTGCTGTGGCGTGAATTAATTCAGCTAGACTATATTTATATGCATTGACATTTTGGCCGAGAAAAGTAATTTCTTTTATTTTTTGTTGAGTTAAAACTTTAACTTCATTCATTACATCTGCAAAAGGACGACTGATTTCATGGCCGCGAGTGAAGGGCACAATGCAATAACTGCAATATTTATTACAGCCTTCCATGATAGACACACAGGCCGATGGGCCTTCTACTTTAGGCTGTGGTAAGCAATCAAATTTTTCGATTTGCTTAAGTTCAGTATCTATAACGCGTTTGCCGGTTGCAATTACTTGGGCATACATCTCTGGTACTTGGTGTATGGTTTGCGGGCCAAAAACAAAATCAACATATGGTGCGCGTTTAATAATATTTCGACCTTCATGAGTTGCAACACAGCCACCAACTCCGATGATTAGTTCAGGTTTTTTGTTTTTAAATTTACGCATGCGACCGAGATCGGAAAAAACTTTTTGTGCTGCTTTGGCGCGAATCGAACAAGTGTTTAATAAGATAATATCTGCGTCTGCCGGATCATTTATAAGTTCGGTGTTGTGAGTTTCACGCATGGCGTCAGCGATTCTGTTTGAATCATATTCATTCATCTGACAGCCGTAGGTTTTAATATATAGTTTCTTAGTCATCGGTATATTGGAGTTTAGCATGAGTTTCTTTAATGTATAGACTCAGAATAAAAGCTAAAATTTGTAATACTAACATTGAGGTCATGGCGACTTCATATATAGTTGCGGTTGTAAGATGAGTTGCATGAGTTTTAAGTATCTCTAAAATAAGGCCGACAATTGGCATTAAAATGGCAGCGCCGATCATGTTGACAAAATTTACATAGCCAATAGCTGTACCAATTACTTTTGGTGGTGTGATTTCACGCGCTATGGGGAAGCACAATTCTAAGCCGCCGGATAAAAAGCCAAAGATGAATAATAGTATGCTAGCTAAAACAATTGAATTAGCTGTTGGATAGATTATCAGTGTGAGGAAAATCACAGAAGCAGTGCAGGTTGAAATCGTGAAAACATTACGGCGCCGCAAGTGATCAGACATTAAGCCAATTGCAGGAGCTCCCAGAATAAAGCCAAACAACATGACCGATATCATGCTGCCAGCAGCAGTAACCGATATATGATATTTAGCAGCTAAAAATGGCACACCCCATAAAGTTCCAAGAATCATGATGTTGGTATACATAAGGCCACCATAAACAGCAGCTAGCCACAGTTGTTTGTTTTTAATAATGATCTTTAATTCTGTTAGTAAATGACTGGGTTTATGGCTCAGCTTGATTTTGGGATGTTCTTTATCACGAATAATGGTCCAGCTTAAAATTGCGAGAACAATACCACATGCTCCCAGCAGCCATAAAGCTATGTGCCAGTTGGTTTTGGCGATTAACATAGCCAGTGGTGCTTGGCCAATCACAGCACCTAACATGCCTACGGCGACTACGATCCCATTAAGTAATGCGAAACGATTATTTGGTAGCCAGGTGGCGGCGATATAAATACAGCTGACATAAGCGGCGGCAGATCCTACCCCGATCAATAAGCGGCCTAAAATTGCTAGGGCAAATAAATGGGTGGTGCCAAATAATATAGCACCAATGGCGCAAAACAAAGATGCTGCCGTTAATAGTTTTCTAGCGCCAAATCGATCTAAAATCATGCCTAGAGGTATTTGCATGCCAGAATAAGCATAAAAATATATGGCAGCCAAAACACCTAAAGCGGCATCACCAATCATAAAAGAATGTTTTAGCTCAGTTGACATTACTCCAAGCGAAACCAGCAATACGAATGCATATAAATAAAAGGTCATGGCAATGATAAGCATTAACCACGGCATGAAGCTATGCTGTTTTGATGTGTTCATGCAAGTTGCTGCTTTAATAATTGATTGACTTGAGCCGGATTAGCTTTGCCTTGCGTAGCTTTCATAACCTGGCCGACAAAGAATCCAAACAACTGCTCTTTGCCATCGCGATATTGCTTCAGCTGATCAGGATTTGATTCAAGAACTTCTGCAATGATTTTGGCTATAGCATCTGTGTCAGTAACTTGTTTTAAACCTTTGGCTTCGATGATTGCATCAACTTCACCTTCACCATTCCACATTGCTTCAAACACGCTTTTGGCAATTTTTCCAGAAATAGTATTATCTGCAATTCTATCTAATAAACTAGCAAGTTGTAGGGCGGTAATTTTACTTTGCAGAATGTCCATATTTTCTTTATTCAAAGCTGCTGCAAGTTCGCTTAGCATCCAGTTAGCAGCAAGTTTTGCAGTTGCTTGAGTGTGTTCAACTACTGTTTCAAAATATCCTGCCATTTCCTTGCTGCTAGTTAAAACACCAGCATCATATGCGCTTAAGCTGTATTGCTCTTGAAATCGTTGCAGTTTTTGCTGCGGTAATTCTGGCAAAGAAGCTTTAATATTATTAATTAATTCTTCTTCAATTTTTACTGGCAATAAATCCGGGTCAGGAAAATAGCGATAATCATCAGCTTCTTCTTTAGATCGCATGGTTCTGGTTTCATCTTTATTCGGGTCATAGAGTCGAGTTTCTTGGGTTACTTTTTGACCACTTTCCAGCACGTTGATCTGCCTTGCGACTTCAAAATTGATGGCGCGTTCGACAAAGCGGAAAGAGTTAACATTTTTGACTTCGGTGCGAGTTCCAAGTTCTTCGCCTTTGTGTCTCACGGAGACATTGGCATCACAGCGAAACGAGCCTTCTTGCATGTTGGCATCACTTATATCTAAATAACGCACTAAGCTGTGCAATGTTTTCAGGTATGCCACAGCTTCTTTAGCAGAACTTAGTTCAGGTTCGGATACGATTTCAATTAACGGCGTGCCGGCACGATTTAAGTCAATGCCGGTCATGCCATGAAAGTCTTCATGCAATGATTTTCCAGCATCTTCTTCTAAATGGGCGCGCGTAATGTTAATGCGTTTGGTTGAGCCATCTTCTAATTGAATATCAAGATGACCTTGTCCGACAATCGGCAATGTATGCTGACTAATCTGATAACCTTTGGGCAGGTCAGGGTAGAAGTAATTTTTACGAGCAAATACTGAAGTTTTAGTGATTTCGGCGTCTATGCTTAGACCGAGTTTGATCGCCATTTTAACGGCTTCTTTATTTAATACCGGCAATACCCCGGGCATGCCAAGATCTATAAGGCAAGCTTGGGTATTTGGGTCAGCGCCATAACTTGTGGCAGCGCCTGAAAATAATTTTGATTTAGTTTGGAGCTGTACATGAACTTCCAAGCCTATAACTGTTTCCCATTGCATAATTAATCCTCTTATTCAAAACTTTCTGGTATTTGTTGATGCCAATCTGTTACTTGTTGATATTTATGGGCAATATTTAAGAGCTTATCTTCAGTAAAAGCATTGCCTATCAATTGCATTCCCACCGGCATGCCTTCAGTGAATCCTGCCGGAATTGACATGGCAGGCAAGCCAGCTAAATTTGTCGCGACTGTGTAGACATCGTTTAAGTACATACTGATGATATCGTCATTTTTAGCGCCGATTTGAAATGCAGTGTTTGGTGTTGTTGGACCTAGAATAACATCAACATCTTTAAAAGCATCTGTGAAATCTTGAGCGATAATACGTCTAACTTTTTGGGCTTTAATATAATAAGCATCATATAGGCCAGCTGATAAGACATAAGTGCCGATCAGAATACGCCGTTTTACTTCGTCACCAAAACCTTCGCCTCGAGAACGCACGTATAAATCTTCAATGTTGACAGGATCAGCACATCTATGACCATAACGCACGCCGTCAAAACGCGATAGGTTTGAAGAACATTCCGCAGGCGCAATAATGTAATATACTGAAGTTGCAAGCATAGAATTTGGTAGACTGATCTCTTTGGTTTTAGCTCCGAGTTTTTCTAATTCAGTAATTGCTTCATCAAGACGCAAGGCTATGCCGGTATCTAAACCGTCATCAAAATATTCTTTGGGTAATCCAATGGTTAAACCTTCAAGTGAATTATTTAAGTTGGCAGTGTAATCAGTTTTTGCTCGATCGACGCTGGTTGAATCTTTAGGATCAAAGCTCGCCATAGCGTTTAATAGTAATGCCAAATCTTCAGCAGTTTGAGCTATGGGGCCACCTTGATCTAAACTAGAGGCAAAAGCCACCATGCCATAGCGTGATACTAGTCCATAAGTTGGCTTTAAACCGCAGACACCACAAAACGCTGCAGGTTGACGAATGGAGCCGCCGGTGTCGGTACCAGTCGCACCTGGAATTAAACGTGCGGCAACTGCAGCAGCCGAACCGCCGGAAGAACCGCCAGGAACAGTTTGCAGATTCCAGGGGTTATGTACTGGGCCGTAAAAGCTATTTTCATTAGATGAGCCCATAGCAAATTCATCCATATTGGTTTTGCCGAGTAACACAACGCCGGCTTGGTGAAGATTTTCTACGGCAGTGGCATTATACGGAGCGATGAAATTATCAAGCATTTTGGAACCGCAGCTAGTTTTAATACCTTGAGTGCAGAATAAATCTTTATGTACTATTGGAACTCCACCTAAAGGTTTGAAGTTTTTAGCGGCAATATCTTTGTCGGCAAGTTCAGCTTGTTGTAAAGCTGCTTCGACAGTTACGGTAATCAAGCTGTTTAATTTTTCATTATGTGTAGTGATACGGTCCAGATAAGATTGGACTAATTCTTTACAGGAGTATTTTTTTTCACGTAAATCTATCAATATTTCTTTTATGGTTTTTGTATACATAACTTTATCCTTTAACTAACTTCACAAGCATCAATAACTTTCGGAACTAAATATAGCTCAGCTTCAGTTTGTGGTGCTAAATCTTGAAACAGCTTATGCTGATCTTTTTCTGTGACTTCATCTGGGCGAAGACGCTGACATATGTTTTGTGGGTGTGCCATTGGTTTAATAGCATCAGTATTAACATTATTTATTTGTTCGACAAAGTTTATAATATTTGACAGGCTCTCAACATGTTCAGGAATAGTCTCTGGGTCAATTTCTATGCGTGCCAAATGAGCTATTTTCTTCACGTCTTTTTCTGTTAATGTTGTCATGTTGTTTCTTACTCCACATTGGAAATTTGATAATTATAACTACTGTGAAGCTGTTTACCAACTTCTTTCAAGACTTTAATCAAATACTCCACGCACTGCGTGGGGTATTTTGGGATCAGATATTAAATACTCACCATATCCCGCTCTTCTTTTGCTTTTTTGTTCTTCTTCTATGATGTCTCTGCCAATAAGCCAGTATGCTTTTACTTGCTCGGTATTAACTGAGCGCACAACATTTTGTCGTGCCGAATGGATATATCCGGCTATGCCCTCATATAAAGTATCAATATTTTTATTATTACTAATATCCTTTGTTTTTTGTGATGATTCGTTAGTCATATATTTATAAATAAAAAAAATAGATCATAACTTCTTTTAGTTATTTCGGCAATACAGTAGTTTAAAAATTATGTAGAGCCTGATCAAAGACAGTTTTAATTTGTTTTTCGGGCATAATTAATTTACAATGTTTCTTAGCTTTTATATTTGCTAGGGGGAAGAAAATGCGCAAAGAAGTTGAGCAATTCATAAATGAAATAAACGATCTAGGCGAACTTGTTAGACGTACACATTCGATTCCCACACATGATGGTAAAGACAGCAAGGCCTGGGTGTATTACATGTAACGCTAAATTAGTGTCAACATCATTGTTATATTTAACGCATATATTACTTGTGATAAATCTCGATATAGAGATCAAAGCTCAGAAATACATCAAGAATCTATTATAGAAACCACGAAAGCATTTTTAGATAAAATAAATGATGTGGAATGTGAAGTTGCGCTAAGAAATTCGATCATACAAATTTGTTTATATATTAGTTTTTTCAAAAAAATAGATCCTAGAATTCCACTAAAGTATCTTAAATACAAATGTAAATTATATGTTATAAGGTATGGGATATACGTTGGATATGGCAAGAAATATAATATTATATTTGATGCATTGAAAGGTTATAGTTATAAATTTAGTATAGAAACAATGATGTTTTGGGAAAACTTAGAGCGTGATATTTTGGAAGAATATGATCGCAAAACAAGTTTCAGCTATCTTCCCAAAAAAGCTGGCTTAACTGTTGGAGCTGCAGGTTTAGCTGAATATTGGCTTGGTTCTGCTTTTCCAGTGGCTTCTTTGGCAACAGGGGCTGCTGTAGTAGGTTATAGAAGCTGGTATCGAAGTTATTACACAGAACTTAATCTCGAAGCAAAATTGGAAATTATTTTGCATTATTGTGCTATACACCCTGATTCGCCCACATTATTCGGTAGTCTTAGGCAGCAGGTTGAAAATAGGCCAGAGGTATTGCTCCCATATTTTCAAACGGTTTTGCAGAAATGTTTTGATTACCTTGAAAAGCAAAAGACTGTTCCTGAGTACAAATCTGTACGTAAGCCATCAATCCCTATCAGTACAGGCGCTAAGCCTAGTTTACCTGAAATCAGCCTAGGTTTGTTTGATGATGTTATTCGCCAAAGAGTGCCTAAAAAAACAAGCAAACGATCTGGTAAAAGTGAAGTTGCTCTTCCTACTCAAAAATATGGAGTTGAATTGTCTTTATCTAATCGTCCACCTCCAGGAGTAATTCAAAGAATTTTTTATTCTTCACAATCAAGTACTATTGGAGTATTAGAATATCAAGCTTCACAAATAACTAATATTCTTAGTCTTTGTCCTAATGATGCTCAAAAAACAGACTTTCAGGATGTTGAATATATTTATCCGGTATTAGCTGCATCTAGAGATTTTAATGGGGTTAAATTTGAAGGTTCTAACATGTGTAGACTGAAGTTCTTAGCTGATGTTGGGCCTTATTTTGCTAAGACTGAGCGGAAAGTTAATGTGACTAAAACAAAGGCAGGCCAAGCACCAAGAATTGTAACAGCTCCTGTTTATGAATACGTTGGTGACAAAAAGCATTGATGGTTTGGTTTAGTTGTTATAATATAATGTTTTTAATTAAAGGTGAGCGAGCATATGTTAAAGAAATTAAGAGGAATGTTTTCAACTGATCTCTCTATTGACCTGGGTACGGCGAATACTTTGATTTTTAAGAAAGATGAAGGTATTGTGCTAGATGAGCCGTCGGTTGTGGCAGTTAAACATGAGGCTGGCAATCAAAGCCGGGTGGCTGCAGTTGGCGAAGAAGCTAAGGCTATGCTTGGTAGAACTCCGGGTAATATTTCAGCTATTCGTCCATTGAAAGATGGAGTTATTGCCGATTTTTATATTACTGAGAAGATGTTGCAGCATTTTATTCATAAAGTGCATCAAAACAAATTTTTCTTAAGACCAAGTCCAAGAGTGATCGTATGTGTGCCATGCGGTTCTACTCAAGTTGAACGCAGAGCGATTCGCGAATCTGCTTTAGGTGCTGGAGCTCGAGAAGTATATTTGATCGAAGAGCCAATGGCAGCTGCAATTGGTGCTGGGTTGCCAGTTGATAAAGCTACTGGTTCGATGGTGGTTGATATTGGTGGTGGAACCAGTGAAGTGGCAATTATTTCTTTGAATGGAATTGTTTATTCAGCTTCGGTTCGTATTGGTGGTGATCGTTTTGACGAAGCCATTGTCAATTACATTCGCCGCAATTATGGTACTTTAATCGGTGAAAGCACAGCTGAGCGTATTAAGAAAGAAATTGGTACGGCATTCCCTGATAATGTAGTACGCGAAATCGAAGTTCGTGGGCGTAATTTAGCAGAAGGTATTCCGCGCACATTTACTTTAAATAGTAATGAGGTTTTGGAAGCATTACAGGAACCTTTGTCTGGTATTATTACGGCAATTAGAGCTGCTTTAGAACAAGCTCCGCCAGAATTGGCTGCTGATATTGCAGAATGTGGCATGGTCTTAACTGGTGGCGGCGCTTTATTGCGAGGCATAGATAGATTAGTGATGGAAGAGACCGGGCTTTCTGTGATAATAGCAGATGATCCATTGACTTCTGTGGCCCGTGGTGGCGGCAGCGCTCTGGAAATGATAGATGTCTTGGGTGGTTTGCTTTCTAAAGAATAAAGACAGGAGTCTAAGTAATCGAACGCAGAATTTTTGGCAGCGGTCCGTTTTTGGGCTTTCGGACTTTTTGTTTGATTGTCCTTGCTTTGGTATTTATTTTTGGTGATCACCATTGGCGTTCTTTTGTTCATGTTAGAAAAGCAGTTACCTTTATTGCGGCACCAATTCAATATGTGGTTGATAGCCCCATTAAACTTGTAGATAAATTCTTTGATTATTTTTCTTTCCGACATCAATTATTAACCGAAAATGCTGTTTTACAACAACAGAATCTATTTTTACGCGCCAAAGTTCAAAGAATCACAGCCATAGAAAATGAAAACAAACAGCTTCGAGCTTTATTGAATTCAGCAATTGCAATTGGCAATAAAGTTTTAGTGGCACAAATATTATCTGTCAATGCTAACCCATACGATTTGCAGGTACTCATAGACAAAGGTACAAGTGATAAAGTGTATCAGGGGCAGCCGGTTTTAGATGCCGATGGAGTGTTTGGTCAGGTTGTTGACGTGGGGGTAAGCAATAGTAGGGTGATGCTTATTACCAGCACGAATAGTGCAATTCCTGTGCAGGATAGCCGTAATGGTATTCGTGCTATTGCTGCTGGGAATGGTTATGCTGGAAATATGCGCTTAATTTATGTTTCGAAAACAACCGATATCAAAGTTGGCGATCAGATGGTAACTTCAGGTTTTGGGTTGAAATTTCCTCAAGGATATCCAGTTGGCATAGTGAGTAAGGTGAATATTCCAGCCGGTGGGCAATTTGCAGAAATTGTTGTTAACCCAAGTGCACAACTAAATAGTGCTCGACAAGTTTTATTGGTGTGGAAATGAAGACAGTCTTCATAGTAACAATTAGTTTTTTATTGGCTTTAGTATTAGCTATTTTGCCATTGCCTAAATGGATGAATATATTGTGGCCAGATTGGGTTGTATTAGTGCTGATTTATTGGGTCATGGCATTGCCACACCGCGTTAGTGTTGGGTCGGCATGGATAGTTGGCATATTTATGGATGTTTTATTTGGCACGACTTTGGGTGTACATGCTCTAGCATTAGTCTGTGTTGCATATATTACCGCTAAATTTCATATTCGCATTAGAAATTTTGGCTTATTACAGCAAAGCGGTTTTGTTTTTATGGTGTTGATAATATATCACGCTATTTTATTATGGTCAGCAGCGACTTTCGGAAATGTTTCCGGTATTTTTGTAAATTGGGTCCCAGCCATTATAAGTGCCTTTGTTTGGCCATGGATTTTGCTTTTGTTGCACGATTTTTTGATAATTGCTAAATAAAAGTGCATTTTTTTGCCATTCTCACTTGACAGCGCCTATGGGTATTGGTATAAAGTACGGTGTGTCCTGTGTGAAGGATATATAGATTGAGTTTTTATATGGATTTTTATATTAAATTGAGTAGAGGAAAACTATGAATAAATCAGAATTAATTGAAAAAATGGCAACAAAAAGCGGTCTCACAAAGGCTGATTCCGGTCGTGCTTTGGACGCTTTTACTGAAACCGTAACTGCAGAGCTCTCCACAAAAGATGGATCTGTTGCATTGGTCGGATTTGGTACTTTTAAAACATCAAACCGTAGCGCACGTAAGGGTCGTAACCCACAAACTGGTGCTGCTATTGATATTCCTGCGGCTACTGTGCCTAAGTTTAGTGCTGGTAAAGCATTAAAAGACGCGGTTAAATAATTTCCGTTAATAAGAAAAGACCATCTCAGATTATTTTGAGATGGTCTTTTTGAATTCCGGGTGCTTAGCTCAGTTGGGAGAGCGTCGCCCTTACAAGGCGGATGTCGTGGGTTCAAGTCCCTCAGCACCCACCATTTCAAATTGGAGCGGTAGTTCAGTTGGTTAGAATGCTGGCCTGTCACGCCGGAGGTCGCGGGTTCGAGTCCCGTCCGCTCCGCCACTTTTTAGACCATGATTACGCAAATTATATGAGACTATGATTAAACTGATTAAATGATGGTCTATGATTAATGAATTCAAATATTTCATAAATCATGCCATGACCCTATTTTTCTCGCTTTATCAATAATCAACGTCATTGCGAGCGTAGCGAAGCAATCCAGGAACAATTTTAATAGAACCTTAATGTTTAATGATCAACTATTGATATAGAAAATTGGTCGGTTAATATATTTATGCTCGTGATGAAAAACAAAAACCGGATTGCCGCGTCGCTTCCTTCGACAAGCTCAGGACAGGTCCGCTCCTCGCAATGACGTTCATTCCGTCATCGCGAGGAGGAACGACGACGCGATCCATATGTGAGTTAATACAAAAAACTGGATTGCTTCGTCGCTAGCTCCTCGCAATGACGAGTTAGCAAAACTTCATCGTACTAATGACGGTTTCTCATCAAGAATGCATTATACCGACGTCTTTTCTTGAGTATTTGTCATTTTATCGGTAATATCTGCATTAAATATTGAAAATCCCGAGGGAAACCGAGGGGCTGAAAATCCTGAGGGAAACCGAAGGGCTGAATTTATCAAGGAGTAAATTATGCTGCAAAGTATGCGTGAACGAATGCAGGGGATTATTGCTATAGTTATTGTAGCTCTTGTTTCTTTAACTTTTGTGTTATGGGGTATCCAAAATTATCTCCAAAGTCATGGTGGTAATGATACTGTTGCTAAAGTTAACGGGGTAAAGATTACCAATGCCCAATTTCAAAACATGTATGAACGTACTAGACAACAGCTTATGATGCAAATGGGCAAAGGGTTTGTTATTGATCAACAGGCTCAAAGCAAGCTGAAGCAAAAAGTTTTGCAGCAACTAATCCAAGAAGAAGCTATTTTTCAAAACGCCACCAAAAATGGATTTCGTGTTAACGATGCACAGATTAATGCAGTTGTCACACGACTGCCTGTTTTTCAGTCAGGTGGGCATTTCTCGTTAGCCCGTTTTCAGCAGATGCTAAATGCTATGTTATATACTGAGGGTGAATTTGTTAATGATATACAGCGCACCATGGTTACAGATCAGCTGCGTAGTGGCATTGTTAATAGTGCCTTTATTTTGCCATCTGAGATTACCAATATTGTTAAGCTAACTCAGCAGCAGCGTGATATTGGTTATGCCATTATTCCTGTTAGTAAATTCATGAAGTCTGTTACTGTTACAGGCGCCCAGGTGCAACAATATTATCAGCAACAACAGGATCAGTTTAAAACTCCTGAAAAAGTCAGTGTTGCGTATATCACATTATCGGCGGATCAATTGCAAAATAAGGTCAATGTAACCGATCAGGAAGTGAAACAATATTATGAAGATAATATGGATTTGTATTCGCATCCAGCACGGTGGTACGTGGCGCGACTTTTTGTTCCTATAGCTACCGGTGCTGATAGCAGTGCAATAAAGACAGCAAAACAACAGATTGAAGCTATGGCTGCAAAAGTCAAAACAGGAACGAGTTTTCTAAGCTTGGATACTAATTATGGTAAGCCGGCATGGTTGCTTCAGACTGAATTGCCACAAAATTTTGTTAATCAATTAAATCAGTTAAAGCCTGGTAAGATTTCAGCGCCATTTCAGACTCAGCAAGGTTTTTATGTGGTTAAGTTATTACAGTATAAGCCAGCGAATGTTGAAGCTTTCAATACAGTAAAAACTCGGGCAAAAGAAGCTCTATTACGCCAGAAAACCACACAGATGTTTGATGACGAAAATGATAAGCTGTCCAATCTTACCTATACTGATTCTGGCAGTTTAAAAACAGCAGCCAAACAATTAGGCTTAACGATTCAAACTACAGATTTATTTACAAGTGATGGTGGTAAAGGCGACTTGTTGTCCAACCCAAAAATCATAAAGGCAGCCTTTAGTGATATGGTTTTGCAGCAAAATTATAATAGTAATCCAATCGAAATTGGTCCGGATAAAGTAATTGTGTTGCGCATTAACAAACACATACCCGCATCAGTGCAGCCATTAGCACAGGTTAAATCAAGCATTACTGAGAAGTTAAAACAGCAAGTTGCTGAGCAGAAGGCTCAAGAATTAGGGCAGCAATTACTCAATGAGGTGGCGCAGGGCAAATCGGCAGTTAAATTGGCGAAGCAGAATAATTTGACTTGGAAAACGAAATCGAAAATCAATATTAAAGATAAGAGTTTGTCAAAGCAATTACTTGTTGTCGCATTTAATATGCCGCTGCCGCAAGAAGGTAAGCCATCTGTAACAGGAGCGCCTGTCGATAATGGGTTTGCAATTGTACAGGTGAGTAAAGTTTATCCTGGTGATATCAAGAAGCTGAATAAACGTCAAGTTCAACATGCCGAGCGTAGCTTAGAAATTGCCAAAGGCCAGATAGATTATGCTATCTATGCCAATGACGTAGTTACCAAGGCTAATGTTAAGAAATTTGCTCTAACTCAAGATGCAGACTAGGATTTTTAAAGATCGGAAACAAGCAGGGCGGCTATTAGCTGAAGAGCTTGAACAATATAAAGATAAAAACCCTTTGGTTTTGGGGATTCCCCGCGGCGGAGTAGTGGTTGCTTATGAAGTTGCCAAAATTCTTAAAGCCGAATTAGATGTGATTATTTCCCGCAAATTAGGCGCTCCCATGCAGCCAGAATTAGCTATAGGGGCAATTGCGCCTGGTGGTGTTCGGGTGTTAGATCAAGTAACAGTTGGCTATTTTGATCTATCTGAGTCAGATATTCAACGCATTGTAGCCCTGGAAACAGAAGAGATGGACCGGCGTATTGCAGCTTTTCGAGCAGGCAAACCCGACTTGGATGTTAAAAACCGTATCGTAATTATAGTTGATGATGGCTTGGCAACCGGGCAAACTGCGCTTGCTGCAGTTCGAGCAGTAAAGAAGATGGGAGCAAAAGAAATTGTATTAGCAGTTCCGGTTTGTGCCAAAGACACCAAAGTAGCTATGCTGGATGAGGTTGATAGTCTTATATGTATGCTTGCACCGAGAGATTTTGCAGCAGTGGGTTACTGGTATGAGAATTTCACCCAAGTTGAAGACAGCGAAGTCATTAAAATATTAAAAAAACAATAATCATGCATACTGTAGCCATCGCCCCAATGCTCGACTGGACCGATCGTCATTGTCGGTATTTTCATCGACTATTAACTCAGCATACTCTGTTATACACTGAAATGGTTGCAGCTCCTGCTATTTTACACGGGAACCCTGATTATTTGCTGCAATACAATCCCGAAGAACATCCTGTTGCATTACAACTAGGCGGTTCAGTTCCTGATGATTTAGCCGAATGTGCAAAAATTGGTGCCGATTTTGGTTATGATGAAATTAATCTCAATGTCGGTTGTCCTAGCAGCCGAGTTCAAGCTGGTCAATTTGGAGCTTGTTTGATGCTGCAGCCGAAATTAGTAGCAGAGTGTGTTGCGGCAATGCAAGCTGCAGTTGGTATTCCAGTAACAGTAAAGACTCGACTAGGATTACACGGATTAAATGATTCTCATGATGATGAGTTATATGATTTCGTTGAGTTGATAGCTGCTGCTGGGTGTAAAAAAGTTATTATTCATGCACGCACAGCTAATCTAAAGAATTTATCGCCTAAGCAGAATCGTAGTGTTCCGCCATTAATATATGATATGGTATATAAATTAAAACAAGATTTTCCTGATTTGACTATTGTGATCAATGGTGGCATCAAGACTTATGAGCAGATGCATGAGCATTTAAAGCATGTAGATGGGGTAATGCTTGGCAGAGAAGCTTATACCAATCCATTTTTGTTGGCTCAGTTTGATCAGGAGTTTTATGGTGAGCAGGCTGAAGCAAAATCACGTGATGAAGTTTTGGATGCTTTTATCCCGTATATAAAACAGCAAGTAGAAAAGGGCGTTAAATTAACTCAGATAACCCGGCATATTATGGGTTTATATCATGGAACACCAGGTGCTAGAAATTGGCGCCGGCAGTTGAGCGAAAATCCACAAGCTGTTTTTAACCGCCGTATTTCTTCTTAAAGCGATCAATACGACCTTCGGTATCAATGATTTTCTGCTTGCCGGTATAAAACGGGTGACATGCGGAACATATGTCGATGTTGTTGTCTTTTTTGGAGACAGTCGATTTGGTTTCGATAACATTACCGCAGCTGCAGGTAAATTTTATATCTGTATATTCTGGTTGAATTTTTTTGTTCATAATATTTTTTATCACTAGTAATTAAGGTGGCGAATTTTAACATTGTTTATGAATAATACGCAAGTGTTTTTATGATTTACCAATTGACACATTGGGCTGTATAAGAATAATATTTAATAATAATAACCAATAAGGAGATAAATATGTTATTAAACGGCGCTTTAATTATGTGGTTCGGATTGACTATTTTGTCTTTGATTTACCTTTCCTATGCCTTAGTTACGAAAACACCAGGAGTGGGTGTTATGAAAATAGCCTGGTTTTTGGTAGTGCTTTATACCGGGCCAGTAGGTTTGTTTCTATATTTGTTATCTTGTCGTGAACCTTTTCCAGGGACGCACGAGCTCTATATAGATTTTCGCTGGAAACAATCGTTGGGATCTGAAATTCATTGTTTAGCAGGTGATGCAACTGGTATTATTATCGCTGCTTTAATCCTGTCGTTGTTTAATATTTCTTCGTTAACTGAAATGATTGTCGAATATGCTGCCGGTTTTATCAGCGGCTTGTTTATTTTTCAAGCTTTATTTATGAAAGACATGATGGGTGGCTCGTATTGGAAAGCAGTAAAAGGAACATTTATGTCAGAATGGCTGTCAATGAATATGATCATGACAGGCATGCTGCCAGTGATGTTTATCTGGCGCTTTTATGATCCTGCAGCTGCTAATCCGACGACATTATCATTTTGGGGATCAATGTCATTAGCAGCGATCATTGGTGGTATAATTGCTTATCCTATTAACGATTGGCTTGTTACCAATGGTTTAAAGCATGGAATGGTTTCGGTGCGCAAACCGGGGGAGGCTGTGGCTCAGTTAGTAGTTACAGGTGGCGGTTTGCCTGAAGAAAAGCCAATGGCAGAAATGCCTGAAGAGCATAAAATGCCAGCAGGGCATGAGCATATAATGGGGACAAGCAAAGTATCAAAAAGCAAATTAACTTTTATGACAATATTAACGCTTGTTGCTTTGGTCATTGGCATAACTATCGGTTTGTTTTGGTCGTAATCTAATCGCGTCATTGCGAGGAGCGACCTGTCCCGAGCTTGTCGAGGGAAGCGACGCGGCAATCCAGAAAACTTACTTCAATATAACTCCATATCTAGTGTCATGCTAATGACGACTTGATTATATGGATTGCTTCGCTACGCTCGCAATGACGGGGTTCGAATCTTCTGAGGCCAAGTTTTAACTCTTAGGTTTTTCGACTCACTATAGTCATTCCCGCGAAGGCGGGAATCCAGCTATCTGATAATAATTAGCAACCGCTTTAAAAACTTGCTTTACTGTTGGCAATTGCTTTTTAATAAGATTCTTTTGCATAATGTGCTTTTTCTTTTGCCGCAGCCGCTTTTGTTTTTTGTAAAATATTATCGAGATACGTCTTAAGTTGTCCTCGTTGTTTTGAAAGCTTCTTTTCTAGCTTTTCTCTATCACCAAATGTTATCGTCGCTGAACCGGCACTTAGTGCTTGGACTTTCTCAGTCTGCCCAGCACCATTTAATTGACCTGATTTTGTCGTGCCGTCCTCATGCATGATTTTATAACTCATCCCATGCATCGGCTTTCCATTAGCATCAATATATTTGCCTTGTATCCAATGCTTTTTCTCTTCCAGTGAAGCTTCTTTTGAAGAAAACACCCCCGGCATCGCGGGCATTGGACCACCAGCCCCAGATAATCCCAAAGAAATTTGAGAGCCGTTTATATCTATTTCTGAAGGTTTTAAGATGATTTGGCTTTTATCGGTAGTGAGATTGATTTCTTGTGCGGCAGCATGCGTAAATGTTTTATATGCATTGATGGTTTGTGCTTTTTCGATCGAGATATTTTGGTCTTGAGTGATTTTTAAGGTTTCATTTTTCTTTGCAGCAACATCGAGATTTTTCGTTGCATTAATATTAAATTTTTCTTTTTTTGTTGAGTCATCGAAAGAAATTTCATGGCCAAGTTTTTTATCTTCTTTAGCAATAAAACTTGGGGAGGTTCACTCTCTATAAATGGGCCTTAATGGCTCACCGATTTCTTTTTCGATTTGGCGGTAAGCTAAAAACATGGCAAAGTAACGCTGTGCTCCCATACCAAATGCCCAGGCCAAAAATAATCCACTCATCAGCATTACCCCTCTTAACGCAAAAGGTGATATTGGGATGAAAAAATATGCAAGAAGCAACAGCCAAGAAAAAACATTATCTTTCAATTTAGTTAGAAAACTTGTTCTTTGACCTGAATTGGTTGTATTTTTTGGTTTGTAAACACCATCTAATTTCCCCACTGAATTATCTACAACATATGTTTTTTCTTCTAAATTATATTTTTTTCTTTTTTCAAAAAAGACCTAACATAATGAACATCAATCTCTAAATATTTCTTAAAAAAATAAATAACATAAATACAAATTAAAGAAGCTGAGATGATTAGCCCCCAAGGATATTTAACGTTAATCATAGCAATATGAGAAGAGCTCAACGGAACATGAACAATAATCAGATATAAGCACGACGATATCATAAGTAATGAAGCGCTAAGAAATAAAAAATAAATTAACAGCATTGTTCTTGCTATATTTTTTAAAGCGCTATAAATCATGAGGTTATAAATAATGTATAGAGCAATCAATATCATATAAAATATGTTATTAAAATTTGTTAAAATCAGGAGGAAAATTACAGCAATCCCCAATAGAAAAACAGGAAAAAGCAAAAGTGTTTTAATTTGTATTTTCTTCCCTAAACTCTCAGCAGTTGCAAAGTTTTTAATTTCATCCATATCAATTTTGCTCTATATTTCTACATTGACACTTGTTCCAAAGCTGCTGATCATTGAAAGATGATTGTTTAATGGGATTAGCTCAGCTGAGTGTTTTTTGATAAAGTCTTCACTTATCAAGTTTTCTTGCTTGCTCGAACTTGATAATAAAAAATAATCCCAACAATACCTAAAATTCCTAACAAGATTTGTAAGAATCCGTACAGATTAACTAACCAAAAAGCAGTGCTTTTATAAATAAAAAGCGTTGAAAGCTCTTGATATCCTCTAATAAATAGCAAAGGTGATAGTCCTGTTACCAAAAACGCCAATTGTTTAAATTTAACAAGCGCCAATAAAATAACAACAACCCATAGAGCAAAGTAAAATAGATTGGGAAAAAAGAACTTTTCTATCGCAAGCTTCAGAGAAAAAACTTGAAATGGAGCTGAAATCTGAAAAAAAGATAATATATCCACAACCAGTATAAACAAAGTTAGAATGCCAATCACCAGAAAATAATTACAAATCCGCTTTTTCTTCATCCTAAACTCCTTTAGCTAATTTTTAGCCAACGCAACTGAAGACACCACTACTCCTAATAGTAACACAATCAATATAGTAACACAATCAATTCTTCAGGCAATGCTACTATACCCAAAACTCAATATTATCTGATAATGTTATCTGCTCTTTTAATTGTTCAAAGTGCAACATGTCTTTGAAAATAATAGCCAACGGGCAACTTGTTCCAGCAGGTTCATCTATATGTTTTACCTCGTTACCTAATGATAATTCTATTGTATAAATTTGTTTCAGCTCATTATCTTTGATCTTCATAGAATCACCTTTTGTTTGATACTAGTTCAATTAGCTTTTCTTCTTTTAATACTGAAGTGAACTCTTTTATTACGTATTGGTTACCACCACCAGCTCCTAAAACATTATTTGCTAATGCCTTTCCGCCCGAAACTTTTATATCTTTTATCACCAGATATTTCATCATTTTTGTCCTATAACCATATTTTGAATGTGGCTTGACTTGTAGTTTATCAAATAACTCATCAGAATTATAATTACTTTCTTCAAGTGTTTGCAAGTCTGTATAAAATGATGATTGCCCAGGATAACCACCATAAACGTACGACCCTTTAGGCAAATTTACTGTTTCAAAGTCATCAGCAGCATAATCTGAATCAAGTTGTTCTTTTTTCGCTTCGGCTGCAACGTTTTTGAGGTTTTTCTGGATTCTCTCTTTCGCAAGGATGACAGAATTTGTGCAATATCCTGGTTGTCAGCCAACGGTTGATAAAAATCCCACGAAATATTTGACATAAGGCTATTTTTGGAGTTATAGTGGCGTTAAGTGGTTTAAAGTGGAAATAAGTGGGATATATTTATGTTTTGTGGAATACATGTCATAAATCTGGATGCAAAGGGACGTATGTCTGTTCCTTCGCGTTATCGCACGCGTTTACAGGAAGATGTTGGAGGCCATGTTGTGCTAACAATTGATACCGAAGAACGTTGTTTACTGCTTTATCCTCGCTCAATCTGGAAATCCATAGAAACAAAGATCGAAGCTTTGCCTAGCTTTAATAAGGCTACTCGCAGAATTCAGCGATTACTAATTGGTCATGCAACTGAGCTTGAATTGGATGGTAATGGCCGAATTTTGCTCCCCCCGTTATTGCGGGATTATGCCAGTCTTGATAAGCGCATTGTGCTAATCGGGCAGGGCAAAAAGTTTGAAATCTGGGCTGAAGACCAATGGAATGATGGTCGTGAAGCCTGGTTGAAAGAAGGTTTGCAAAGTGATGCTGAAATTCCTGAGCAATTGCAAGATCTATCGTTATGAGTCAGGAATTTGAACACGAACCGGTGATGGTTAATGAGGTACTAGAAGGTTTGGCAATAAAGCAGGATGGTGTATATGTCGATGCAACTTTTGGACGCGGTGGACATGTACGAGCCATTTTGCAGCATCTGGGTCCGAAGGGCAGAATATTTGCCCTCGATAAAGATCCGGAAGCGTTAAAGGCAGTTAAGTTATTGGCAGATAAACGAGTGGTGGCAAAACAAGGATCGTTTACTATGTTACAACAATGGATGGCAGAGCTTGATTTAACAGGCAAAGTGCAGGGCATACTCCTAGATTTAGGGGTATCGTCACCGCAATTAGATGATGCAGCGCGCGGGTTTAGTTTTTTACGCGAAGGTCCATTGGATATGCGTATGGACCCATCGCAACGACTCGATGCTGCGACTTGGGTTAACACAGCCTCACAAGAGGAGATAGTAAAAGTGCTGTTTGAATATGGCGAAGAACGGTTTTCTAGGCGTATAGCCGCTGCGATTGTAAGTGCAAGAGCGGAAGCTCCAATTGAAACAACTACGCAATTGGCAAAAATAGCTACTGACGCTAATCCTAAATGGGAAAAGCACAAGAATCCGGCAACCAGAACTTTTCAGGCCATACGTATTTTTATTAACAATGAATTGGAAGAGTTAAAGATTTGTTTGGAACAGTGTTTGGAAGTTTTAGCTATTGGTGGTCGCTTAGCAGTTATTAGTTTTCATTCGCTGGAAGACCGAATTGTAAAAAGGTTTATTCAAAAACAAGTAACGGGTGGGAATTTTCCGGCTGAATTGCCGATAACAGCCAAGGAATTAAATATTCGTCTTAAGCGTGTTGGCGGTGCGATTAGGGCCAAAGAAGAAGAGATTACAAGCAATGTGCGAGCTCGAAGCGCGACATTGCGAATAGTGGAGAAGTTATCATGAACGCAATAGCAAAAACATTTAACGCAAGAGTTCTGACTTTTAGGCCAGCACTGCTTGATATAAAGATAGCTAAATGGCATATGGTTGTTATGTTTGTTGCCGTATTATTAACAGCTTTTAGTTTGCTCTATACTAAAGATCTAAATCGACGTATGTACATTAATTATCAAACTATGCAACAGCAAAATACTAGTTCGCATGTTTATTATGCCAAATTATTATTAGAAGAGAGCTCTTTGTCATCACAATCTCGGATCCAACGTCTGGCGCAACAGAAATTAGATATGAAAATTCCTGGCACCAATGACATCAAGCTAGTTACACTGTAATTTGTTATGACCCAGGAACGTGACTATCTATGGCGTTTTTATGTAGTAGCTCTGCTGCTGGGTTTAGGCTGTTTGGGATTGGTTTGGCGCATTATTGATCTTGGTGTTGTCAAGCATGTTTTCCTGCAAAAACAAAGTGATGTTCGTTCTATTCGCGTAATTAACACGCATGCTAGTCGCGGTATGATTTTGGACCGCAACGGCGAACCGTTAGCAGTGAGCATTCCAGTTCAATCAGTATGGATAAATCCGCAAATATTTGCGGCAACACCGCGACAGATAGCAGGTTTGGCGGGATTGTTGAATGTCCCTTCAGACCGGCTGGACAATAAGATTCGTGAAAATTCTAAACGCTACTTTATCTATTTGAAACGGCGCATTCCGCCGGAGACTGCTGATAAAATTCGCGACCTGAATATTTCCGGATTATTTTTCCAGCAAGAGTATCGTCGTTATTATCCGGAAGCTGAAGTTGCGTCTCATGTTTTAGGATTTACTAATATCGATGATCAAGGACAGGAAGGTTTGGAGTTGGCCTATAATTCCTGGCTCAAAGGGACCCCGGGTAAGCAGCGAGTTTTAAAAGATCGTATTGGGCATATTATTGCGGTTATGGATAATATTGTTAAGCCACAACAGGGACATAACTTAACATTAAGTATTGATCGCCGCATTCAATATCTTGCTTATCGAGAACTCAAACAGGCTGTTGTAAAATATAATGCTGATTCAGGTTCTGTAGTAGTGCTGGATGTTAAGACTGGCGAGGTTTTAGCAATGGTTAATCAGCCAGCTTATAATCCTAACAAACCGCCTAAAATTCATGATGGCCGTTATCGTAATCGTGCAGTGACGGATGTGTTTGAGCCCGGTTCAACCATGAAAACATTTAGCGTGGTTAATGCTTTGAAAAGCGGAAAATATACGCCGAATACTAAAGTTAATACTAATCCCGGATGGTTTATAGTTGATGGTCATACCGTTAAGGATGAAGGGATTAACCATGGCATACTGACGGTTACCGGAGTATTGCAAAAATCTAGTAATATCGGTATTGCCAAAATTACTCTGTCACTTCCGCCAGATAGTTTATGGCAAACATTTCATGATTTTGGTTTTGGTGAAATTACTGCTAGCAGTTTTCCGGGAGAAGTACCTGGAACTTTAGTAGACAGAACCAAATGGAAGAAGTTTGCTTTAGCTACTTTGTCTTTTGGCTATGGGGTTGCAGTAACGCCACTGCAATTAGCTAGTGGTTATGCCATAATTGCTGATGATGGTGTTAAAATTCCTGTTACTTTTTTGAAACTAGCAAAGCCTCCTGTAGGTAAAAGAGTTGTAAGTGCTAAAATTGCCAAAGAAGTGATTCAGATGTTAGAGACGGTTTCTGAACTTGGTGGTACTGGTACGCGAGCACAGATTCCTGGTTATACAGTTGCAGGTAAAACAGGGACTGCTTATATTGCAGATGCCAAAGGTTATAATAAAGATAAATATATCGCAGATTACGTAGGCATAGCTCCAGCAACGAAACCACGTTTTGTTGTTGTTGTTGTTATTAGGGATCCGCATGGGCAACATTATGCTGGTGTGGTTGCGGCTCCAGTGTTTGCCCACGTTATGGGTGGAGCATTACGCATGATGGGCGTGGCTCCGGATAAAACTACCAAAAAATAAATACACATGAAGAAAATACTGCATAAATTATTAGAACTGGTGGAAATAAAGAATTCTGATTTGACTCAGGAAATAAGTGGTTTAACGCTTGATAGTCGCAAGGTTAAAGCTGGAGATTTGTTTTTAGCTTATCCCGGAGCAGAAAGTGATGGCAGAAAATTTATTCAAAGTGCCATAGATAATGGCGCAGTTGCTGTATTAGCAGAAAAGATTGGGTTTGAGTCTAAACAAAATTATTCAGTACCAGTCATAGTAGTTACAGATTTACAAAAGCAGGTTGGACATATAGCTGCTGAATTTTATGATCACCCGTCGCGGAAGATGCGGATTATTGGAATTACCGGAACTAATGGCAAAACTTCTTGCAGCCACTTTATTGCAAATGCATTACAGTTAAACCAAATTCCATGCGGAATTATCGGCACTTTAGGTACAGGCATGCCGGAAAAGCTGGATTATGGAACGCATACAACTCCTGATGCTATTACGCTTCAGCAAATGTTATTTGAGTTGTATAAGCAGGGCGCAAAGGCTGTAGCCATGGAGGTTTCTTCACATGGTTTAGAACAGGAGCGAGTTACTGGTATAGAATTTAACACAGCTGTGTTCACTAACCTTTCTCGTGATCATTTGGATTATCATGGTGATATGGCAAATTATAGTGCCGCAAAAAAACGCCTGTTTTTTATGCCTAAGTTAAAATATGCTGTGATTAATGTTGATGATGAGTTTGGTAAGAAATTATTAGATGATATTCCAAAGCAAGTAAATACTATTGGATATAGTATTGCCGATACTGTCGCAAAAGTGCCGTGTGTACGCGCCAGTAATATTCAAGCTACAGAAAAGGGCTTTACTGCTGAAATTTTAACTCCTTGGGGCGATGGCATACTGCATGGTAACTTGTTAGGACAGTTTAATGTTAGTAATTTATTAGCGGTGTTGACTGTTTTAGGCTCCATGAAAATACCTTTAGCCCAAATTTTACAAAGTCTAGAGCAACTTAAAACTGTACCTGGAAGGATGCAGGCATTTGGTGGTGGCAAAAAACCTGTTGTCGTGGTTGATTTTGCCCATACACCGGATGCATTAGAAAAAGCCTTGCTTGGATTACGGGTTCATTGTCGTGGCAATTTGTGGTGTGTGTTTGGTTGTGGTGGCGATCGTGATCGTGGCAAAAGGCCGTTAATGGGTCAGATAGCAGAACAATATAGTGATCATATTATTATTACTAATGATAACCCTCGAACTGAAGACCCTCAAAATATTATTGACGATATTGTAGAAGGCTTGTTATGCCCATGGGCTGCAGAAATTGAGCGCAATCGTGGTTCTGCTATTGCACATGCTATAGACTGCGCCAAACAAAATGATATAATTCTAATTGCTGGTAAAGGTCATGAGCCGCACCAGATAATTGGAACTGATAAAATACCATTTAGTGATATAGAGCAGGTTAAAGATTTATTAATATGAATTTAGAGGATCTCGATAGATTTCAAAGCGTCAGCATTGACACTAGAACTTTAGTGCCGGGTGACGTTTTTGTTGCGCTCAAAGGACCGGATTTCGATGGCCATGATTTTGTCTCAGAAGCAGCTTCTAAAGGCGCCATCGCAGCTATTGTAGAACATGAGGTAAGTTGCTCTATCCCATTAATAAAAAATGAAAATACTTTTTATGCATTCGGTGAGTTGGCAAGCTTACGTCGTCAAGAAATATCAATACCAGTTATAGCTCTAACCGGCAGTTGTGGCAAAACCACAACTAAAACCATGCTGGCATCAATTTTAGCATTTTGCGGAGATACTCTTGCGACTGAAGCCAACTTGAATAACACCATTGGTGTACCTTTGACTTTGTTGCGCTTAACAAGAAATCACGAGTTTGCAGTCATCGAAATGGGTGCAAATGAAATATGGGAAATAGATTATTCGGCCAAGCTCACTCAACCTAATATAGCTATCATTACTAATGTTGCACCAGTACATTTAGAAGGTTTTGGTGATCTAGACAATGTAGCAAAAGTTAAGGGTGATATTTTGAAATATATCATGCCTAACGGTGTTGCTGTTTTAAATGCGGATGACAGATATTTTGATTATTGGTCTAGCTTGGTCCCAGATAAAAAAATCATTAGTTTTGGCATAGAGAATAAAGCTGATTTTAGCGCTCATGAGATTGCAATAGAAAGCCATGAAACCACACAATTTACGCTGCAAACACCGGTAGGTGAAAGGAGAATCACGCTGTCGGTTTTAGGATATCACAACATCATGAATGCATTAGCAGCAGCCGCTGCTGCACATATTACAGGCGCTTCTTTGGATGACATCGAGCAAGGTTTGGCGCAAATGATACCAGTATCAGGGCGTCTGCTTAAAAAAATAGGCAAACAGGATGCAGTGATTTTGGATGATTCGTATAATGCTAATCCTGGTTCTATGCTCGTAGCAATGCAAGTATTAGCAGCTCACAAAGGTGAGAAGATGGTTGTTATGGGTGATATGGCTGAGCTCGGTAGTCAGGCAGAGCATTATCATCATGAAATAGGATTGCGAGCACGAGAGTTAGGCATAGATAAACTTCATGCTTTAGGTGAGCTAACCCCGACAACAGTGCAAGCCTTTGGTAAAGGCGGTCAGCATTGGTCTGATCGCAATGAGATGATTGCTGAAATTGAAAAAAACTTGCATTCGGAACTTGCGATTTTAATCAAAGGGTCTAAGATAAACCGAATGTGGGAAGTGGTTAGAGATTTAACAAAGACAGAGAATTAAAAGATGTTATTATGGTTGTCACAACATTTGGAGCATGCTTGGGGCTTTCTTCGAGTGTTTCAATATATTACCCTACGATGCATTTTAGCGGCCTTGACCGCACTTATTGTTTCATTTATTTTTGGTAAGCCGCTGATTAATTGGTTGAACCGCTATCGGGTCGGACAAATTGTGCGCGAGATTGGTCCTCAGAGCCATTTGGTAAAAGCTGGTACTCCGACTATGGGCGGTGTGTTAATTTTATTGGCTATAGTGGTTAGCGTTTTATTATGCGGCGATCTTGATAATACATATTTATGGGTGGCTTTTATTGTCACTTTAGGCTTTGGTTTGATTGGTTGGCTTGATGATTATTTGAAATTAACTCTAAAAAGCTCAGCAGGGCTGAAGGCTCGCTGGAAATATTTACTACAATCAATTATTGGTCTTGGAGCTGCTCTTTTTTTATATTATTCAGCAATATATCCGGTCCAAACCCAGTTGGTTATCCCTTTTTTCAAGTACATAATAATTAATTTGGGTGGCTTTTATATAATCTTTAGTTATTTTGTTATTGTTGGTACCAGTAATGCTGTTAATCTAACTGATGGTTTGGATGGCCTGGCTATTTTACCAGCCGTGATGATTGCCGGGGCTTTAGGAGCCTTTGCATATCTGACTGGTAACTTTGTTTTTGCGCGCTATTTATTTATTCCGTATATTCCTGGAGTAGGTGAGATAGCGGTGTTTTGCAGTGCTATAGTCGGTGCAGGTCTGGGGTTTTTATGGTTTAACACTTATCCTGCTCAAGTATTTATGGGTGATGTCGGCGCTCTTAGCTTAGGTGCGGCTTTAGGCGTAGTTGCTGTAATGGTAAGGCAAGAATTAGTTTTAGCACTGATGGGCGGAATATTTGTGCTGGAAACTTTATCAGTAATTTTGCAGGTTGCAGGTTTTAAATTAACCGGCAAGCGCATATTTAAAATGGCGCCATTACATCATCATTTTGAGCTTAAAGGCTGGCCCGAGCCAAGAATCATTGTGCGCTTTTGGATCATAACATTTATCTTAGTATTACTTGGTTTGGCTACTCTAAAATTAAGGTAGGAGATTGTGCGCTTACGTAGGAACCTAAATTTATCGGGAAAATGGTGGACGATGGCAGCGCTTTGCTTGATGCTATCGCTTACTAATATTGATCTTACTGCTGTTAATCTCGCGCTTGCCCATATTTCACAAGACTTTCATACTTCATTAGCAACATTACAGTGGGTGATAATCGGTTATATGCTCGCAGTTGCTGCTTCAATTGTGCTTGGTGGTGACTTGGGTGATAAAGTAGGTCGCAAGCGCATGTTTCTAATTGGTGCGGTAATCGTTCCCTTATGTCGATAGGAATGTTGTTGTTTGTTGTAGGTTTTATCATCTTGGCATTGATTGATTTGCAAGGCAGGTTTATGTTTTTATTATTAGCATTGGCTTTGCTTGGGATAGGTTTGGCTGTCATGGGGCCTGCTACAACAACTGCTGCGCTTTCTAAAGTTCCCGATGATAAAAAAGGCATCGCAAGCGGTGTTTTTTATGGATTAGCATTCCTTGCTTTTAGCTTAGGTGTTGCTATCTCAACAGTCTTACTTTCGAGCGTTGCTTCGCTTAGGTTTAAACATTTACTTAATTTAACTAATATCCATTTAAATCCCTCACAGTTAAACTCATTGAAACTAATTTATACCGGCACTCATAATCCCAATATTTTTCTATCTCAATATGGTCATGTTGCGAAGCTGGTGCCACTTGTTAATGATGCGAAGCTAGCGTTTATGAGCGGCTTTCATGCGGTGATGTTATTTTGTGCTTTTGTGTCATTAATTGGATTCATTGTTGCATTGGTAGTTAATAACCAATAAACCAGTTTGCAGCATATATGCCAACTGCACCTACTACAAAGGTAGTTGCCAATTTGCAGTATTGCCATGGCTTTCTGTTTACCTTAACTGTTTGTGGTTGGTAGTCAGGGTAAACTAAAATAAAACCGTCACGATAACATTTGTTTGGAGCAATAGTGAAATGTTGAAAAGGTCCGTTGGTATTTGTACGTTTCAAATTTACCATTCCATATGCGGCAAGATTGCTCTCGACATCATTTCTTTCATTTTCATGGAAGGTTGTTGCTATGATCATGGTGTGGTCTGAGGCTATTTCAGGAATTACATTGTGACAAGTTTTTGCTATAGAGCATGGGAACATAGGAATGTAAAAGGTCGGGCCATTAGGTATTGGTTGTTTTCCAAAAAGCGGATGACGTAACAAAATAATATCGGCTTTTTTGCCATTTAAACATTGTTGTACTTGCCCCAGATTTTGTGTATCACATTGGTGATAATCAATGATTAGCCTCGATTGAAAAATAGGTGGTCTAGGATTAACAATTAATGGCATTGAGTGTTCAAATTGTAAAGGTTTTATATCGAAGCCATGATAATCTATGGTTCTATTGGTAAAGCACCTTGCAAGTTCACGGGCTTCATGCGCAAAGTTTTCACCACAGCCAATACTCACAACTGTAATTGTTTCTAAGTTTTTAGAAATAGGCGATTTACTTTGTTCTATGATGGACAAGAATAATTCATGTAAATGCCCATCAAGTTCATTAAAATATCGCATCATTTTGCTGTACCATGATTTTTCATAATAAATTTCCCCTTTCTGTAAATAATTAAATAATTGCCAATACCCCAAAGGCTACGATTATCAGACCGGAAATGCGATTAATCCAAGTCATAGTTTTGATTTTGATCTTGTGACTCATGATAGCGCAGATTGCACTCAAAGTAATCCACCATATAAATGAACCGATAAATATCCCTAAAACCACCATAGAAGCATGTCCGTAGCCTGAATCAGTACTGCCAATGCCTAAGCTGGCAAAAACAGTGATAAACGTTAGGATTGTCATCGGGTTTGTGAGAGTTAGAATGATCGCAGATGTAAATTCTCGCATTAACGATCTATTATTATCAGTAATTATTGTAGGAGTTGTAGCTGTCAGAATAATTTTCATGCCTAAATAACATAAAAATAATCCACCTATAATGCGAATAACGAATTGATGTGAAGCTAAAAAGTTTGAAACCAGAGTAAGGCCAAATCCTGAAACGGCTCCGTAAATAGCATCAGCAATAGCAACACCTAAGCCAGTGATGATGCCAGCAATTAAACCATTTTTGAGAGTTCTACTGATGCATAATATAGCAATAGGCCCAACTGGAGCTGCAATGGCAACTCCTATTAAAACACTTTTTATGAGTAATATTATCATGCTTTTTTTGGCTTTATGTCAGCAACAGTGCCTGATTTTAAACTAATCGAAGTTTTACGCCAAGTTTATGTTGCCTTAGATCAAAGTATAATATTCATAATGTTATTACTGTGCTATTATTGTCGTATATGTTTTATATATTTAATGTAAAGAAATATTCAAATTTTTAGTATTGATTTTATCAAATGTTCTGGGGGAGGGAAGATGTATCAAAACGGCGGAGGTGGTTCGCCTCAACAAAAAAAATCAAAACACTCTGGTGGAGGAGTGTCGTCGTCAATTTGCGCAGCTGACAAGGCGGCAGAGCCTCTGCTTAGATATGCTGATGCCATAAAACACGTGAAAGGAATTTCATTTGAAGTAATTCAAAAGCCATTGGATATATCCGTTCATCAGCAAGAAGTTAAAAGTTTTACTCAAAATGCTAATGGGATTATTTCTCCGTTTACACAGGAACATCAGGTGGCATGGGAAAAAGTACGCCAAGAATTAAAATCAATGGGCGTGAATATTACAAGATCATCATCGTCAATTTATTCATTGTTTAATCCGCGACAGAATATGCAATCTAGTAATCAGCGAGTTGAAAGTGTATATAAAATAGTATTACATTCTTATGATCATACTAAAATTAGCAAAAATTCAGGATTGTATTTGCCGTATGAAATAAAAGGTTATTCTATTCCTCTGGATTATGAAATTTCAGGTGAAGCCCAATATTGTATGTTTATTGGAATTAGCACGAAAGAAACACAGCCTATGCGGGTGTTGTTCCATGAGCTTGGTCATGTTTTGGGTTTAAATCATTTCCCAAGAGGATTTGCATCAAAATATCCACACTGTATTGATGGCTTCCATGAAGATAATTTACCTGATGACAAACGACAAGATGCATTAAAACTTGCCAAAGAAATGAAGTGTCAAATCCCCTGGATTGATTGCAAACACTCAAGCGTTATGTATTGTCAGCAACCGCCATCATGCCCTGATAGTGGGCTACCACCTGGAGATAAATTAGCATTTTTGCAAAGGTACGAACTAATGACTACTGGTAGGCCTAATAATCTGTGTCCAACTGATATAGGCCAAACACCCCAACCACCAATATATTACACTCCACCAACTGCTGAACAATTTCCTGTGGTGCCCATGATGCAGGCAGGTTTTTGGTTGGCATCGAAATTTGGTTTGTGTGAAAGAGTTACCGGTCAGGTCTCTGTAAATTTTGATCCAGCCACAGAAAAACTTTATCAAAAACAAATGCGGCGAAGTTCGGTGGAATCTATGCTCAAAAACCAAGGTACATCACTAGAAAGGTCATTACCGTATTTATTTGGGGGACAAGGCAATGGATATGAAATGCCAGAAATGGAAGAATTTATAATTGATGTTTTATCAGGCAACGTAAATGCAGGAATTCGTAGTAAATTTTTTAGTTTGGCTAATATTCCAAACCATCATTTAAGAAGTGAACAAATGTATAAGCTTTTTAGTGATATGCATACCGAAAGGATGCTGCAAAAATTAGGTTTTTGTTAATGGCTTTATGACAGCAATAATGCCTGATGTTAGACTAATCGAAGCTTTATCGCCGAGCATACGATTTCTTATTCCGAGCCAACCAAACGGTACATCTGCATTAGTCATAGGCCATTTTAGGCCATTATAAGTTAAGCCTGTAATTTCTGTTAAAGCTATTACCGAGACAATTTCATCTTGTTTGCCGTTTATTTCAATTTCATCTGTTACTAAATTAATGGCATTATTGGCGTCAACTATGGATGCTTGGATATGTGCGGGAATATTTTTTAGGCTCAAAATGTTAGCCAAAGTGTGATCCATGTTGTCGCCAATAGCGCCTAAGATTATAATTGATTCAGGGTTTAAACTTATAGCTAATTCAATAGCTAATTCGAAATCAGTTTTGTTTTGATCTTCATCTATGATTACTTGGGTAGTTTGGTTTTCTTGTAATTGCTGCAGTAATTTTGGCTCTACTGAATCCATATCGCCAATGACATAATCAGGAATAACATCAAGCCGCTTAGCATGATTAGCGCCACCATCAGCGCATATAATAACATCTGATTGAGATAGAATGTTTTTATGTAGTTGAGGGCTGTCAACTGTGCCGTTTACGAGTATTACTATATTTTCTAGTGTTTTGTTGCTCATGCCAATATTACTATACTTATACTTAGGAAAAGTCAATTTTATTGTGCTACAGTTAACTTATATTATAAAAACAATTCTTGGATTGGGGGGGGGAGAGTGTTTCAAAATATTGCAAAACTCAATATTGCAAAAATAGCTCAAGACATTTTTGAGCAAACATACTTGCGGCCATTTAATGGCTCTCGGAAATTAAATCTTTATGAACGTCCTATCGAACGTCCCATCCATGGAGCAATGCATGCTGCTCGTGTTGCAGCTTATATCAAAATACTCATTACTTTATGTCAAGTATGCGGGATTAAAGAGGCCCTTGATTTAACCCCTGTAGACATAATTGTATTGCAGATCGTGGGGCTTTATCATGATGCGGCTCGGCTAAATGATGGTGTTTACCATTGGGAGCAGCGAAGTGCCAAGTTATGTGAAGAGTATTTGACAAAGATAATTGGTCCAGAGTTGGCAAAGGAGTATGCTTCTTTGATAAGCAACAAAACAAATGTTAATTTTTGTGGAAAACTATTACAAAGTGCGGATTGCCTCGATATTATCCGATGTGAAAGTGAATTCGACATTAAGCGTGTTAGCCTCTATCAGGACTATTACTACAATAATCATTTTCGTGAGACGTTCTATGAAATTGTTAGAGAAGCACATGCTTTAATAGAGTTGCAGCACGATCTACAACTTGATTGTACCATTGATATAGATGGCGCAAAGATTACCCGGCGTGCTACTACAGACTATCCACAATCTCCAGTAAAGCGAAGCTATGAGCATGCGCCAAACTGCTACGAGAAAATCACTTCTGACTTTAATAAATTTCCATTCATCAATGCGAATTTCAATGTGAAACCAGACTCGCTAAGAGCTGCAAGCTTGTGGAATGGTATATCCATGAAAAAACCAGAAATATTACCAGAGAAATTTCTAATTAAAAGTATTCGGGGCGTAATACCTAAATTTTCGGATACGTTTGTATTTGATTTTTGGCGTCCTTTTATATATGGCATAACTAAAACATCAAACGATCAAACAGGGCATGATCTTGATCTAAGACTAGGTGATAAAAAACAATTTACTGTTACCGGAGAAGGTGTTTTTGAGCGCGCAAAAAAAAGTCCACAGTATAGCGCAGAACAAAAGATCGGATATTCTCAGCCTCAATCTACTTCATATGCCACTAGAGACAGGCCGTCGCCCTTATTTAGTTTTTTTAGTACACGGCATAAGGTAGTAGGTGTTTTGTTTCCACTTAACCCAGCAAACGTCTTATTAACTAATAGGCTTATGTTATATGATGGTGGTACAGTAGGAAGAGGTTATGATTTCAATGACCAATCAGAGGCAGATAAGTATTTTCAAAATTGTGCGGCAACATTATTTCCGTGTAATAAGTTTGCTGAATTTGAGCAAGCAGTCAACGGTGCTTCCATAAATTCGCAGCATAACGAAGTTATGGCGCGGTTAAGGTGGACCAAGGGCTGTAAAATCATCATTGGCAGCAATACTCTTGAATCAAGGTTGCTTGCCCAAGATCGCGCTAGAACATTGAAGGCGCGATTACAAGAGCAAGCTGGGGAACTCGGTGTAGCATGGTATGATTGCGAAATACCGTTGATCTTTTATATGCCATATACAGAAATGCATGGGAGTGAGTATACGAAGGAAATGCAAAATCAAGACCGAATGGCAGCAAGTAAGATCTATAGTAATGCAATATTGCGACGCCAAAAAATTACAAACTTAGACTTTGAGTTTTTGTTGGGTTTGAATAGCGATCAAATTAAGTGGTTGCTAGAATTTGAAAAAATTGATTTTACATGCTTATTTTTATATATAATTTTTAAAGGTTACGTATATATAGCACGATCTTTGCTTGAGTTGGCGCCGGGCTTTGAGGAGTTTCTAAAGAAGCAGTTGTTCACATGGGGGAATATTAGAGAAAATGTGTATGCAAGAGAAACTGCGTATATACGTGTACTGCGAGCACAAGATGAAAAACTTGCAATTCTATTTCAACAAAGTCTACTACTTGAACAGTCTTTTCGTGGAAAACTGTCCCGGATAGTTGAGGAGCAGCGTGACCCTCTTTGCCCTCCTTGCCCACTAGAGACTGTTTTATCAAAGGCAGCACAGAAAGGCAGATTTAAATATGTGCAGTGGCTTGATGGATTTATTGATAGTAAAGAATGGGGCAATGTATGCGCGACTAATGCCTTTCATTATGCGCTAAATGCAAACAATTTTGAAATTGCCAAACATGTTATTAATATGCATGGTTTTAATCCTAATGGAAGAACACATGACGGTGCGACAGTGATGCATCTAGCAGTAGAGCTTGGCGTATTTGACGTTTGTAAATTGCTCGTTGAGAAAGGGGCTGACTTGACTACAGAAAATAAAAAAGGAAAAACGCCTTTGGAGTATGCAGTTAGCAAACAGAGATTGAGTAAAGAAGAGATAAAAGCGTTATTACAATTAGGGTTAGATAGCTATCTAAAGGAAATTAAAGAAAGAAGTGAGGATTTTCGGCCTAACAAGCGCATATTGGCACCTTTTGCGGTCTTTGGCTATGGATATTCGAAAACAGATAAGATTGAGGCGGCGGAGTATATGCACGACTTGTTACTTGGTAGAGAGACAGACAAAACAAGAAAGTATGCAGAAGGGCCAGAGCGAGACAGAATGCAAGGAATTCTTAATAATGGGCGTTTGGCAGGGTTTTGGCGAGTCTACTTAGCTGTAGGTAGTGCTTGAAATTTTTCAACACGTGTTTAAGTAGGTTAGAAAATTACCCCGTGATTTAATGTCTCAAATTCATTATAATACAAAGTTTGTAAAAACTTTAGAGGTATTAATGAATAATTCGCCCAAACGGCCATTGATATTAACAATGTGGTTTTTGTCTGCATTCTTTTATGGTTACGAGTATTTTCTGCAAGTTTCTCCTAGCGTTATGACGCACAGTCTAATGCAATCTTTCCATGTTTCGGCCACAACGTTAGGGTATTTGGCAGCAAGTTATTTTTTCACTTATACTATTATGCAGTTTATGGTTGGGGTGTTTTTAGACTATCTTGGGGCTCGACGCTTGTTAACACTGGCAGCTCTTCTGTGTGGCATTGGCAGTATCCTTTTCTGTGTTACAACATTATTCCCGGTAGCTATGACAGGTAGATTGCTTATTGGTATTGGTGCTTCTTTTGCAGCAATAGGTAATATGTATATTGCGGGAACGTGGTTTCCCTCCAAACATTTCGCATTATTAACAGGATTTTTGGTCACAATAGGCATGCTTGGTGCTGCTTGCGGGCAAGCGCCAATGGCTCTGTTAGTTAATTATATTGGTTGGCGTGGTGCTATGATGATACTTGGCGCCGTCGGCTTATTGCTTTCTTTGCTAATGTGGGTTTTTGTGAGGGATAAAGTGGTAATAGCAGCTAAAAAACAAACATTCGGCGATGTCATGGTTGGCTTGCGCCATGTGGTCAAGAACAAGCAAATTTGGCTGTTGTCGTCATATGGTGTGCTGATATTTATGTCTACATCAGTGATTGGTTCTTTGTGGGGAACGCCATTTTTAATGCAGAAATATGGTATTACTAATACCACGGCTGGTATGGTAGTGATGGTGTTGTTTTTTGGCTGGGCTGCTGGGACTCCTTTCTGGGGTTGGTTATCTAACCGCATTAATAGACGCAAATCTATTATGATTACTGCTAATGTTGGTGCTTTGTGCAGTATGCTTGGTGTTATTTATCTGCCTGCTACTTTTGGTTTGGGTATCATCACTGTTTTATTCTTTACTTTCGGTCTCTTCTCTGGTGGTTTCATAGTTGCTTTTGCAGCTGTCAAAGAAAATGATACGACAAAAAGCCTGAGTACAGCAGTTGGCTTTATGAACGCAATTAATATGTTGGGAGGCGCAACTTTGCAACCATTGGTTGGTTGGTTCCTTGATTTGCAGTGGACAGGCAAGATGTCACATGGAGTCAGAGCCTACTCAACCATAGCATATCATAAAGCATTTTTTGTTCTGGTTTTGGGGATGATTCTAGCATCAGTTGTCTTATGTTTTATTCGTGAAACCTATTGCACCGAAATAAATGCGCGGAGCTGATTACGTGAGTAAATTAGTCGCAGTTGTTGGGTTAGGAAAAACTGGACTGTCTTGCATAAATTATTTGTCGCAGCAGAATGTGCGTGTCATAGGTATGGATACTCGCTTACAACCACCGGTTTTGGCTGAACTTCAAGCTAATTTCCCTGATATCAAATTATTTTTGGGTGGTATTGATAATCAAATTCTAAATACTGTTGATGAGATAGTATTGAGCCCAGGTATTTCATTAAAAGAACCAGAGATCGCCGCTCAGATTAAGCGCGGAATTCCAGTAGTTGGAGATATAGAATTATTTGTCAGAGCAGCAACAGCACCAATAATTGCAATTACTGGTTCTAATGGTAAAAGTACCGTAACTACATTAGTTGGTGATATGGCAAAAATAGCTGGGTTAAATGTTAAGGTCGGAGGAAATTTAGGTACCCCGGTATTGGAGTTTTTATCCCTTGAACAACCTGATCTATACGTATTAGAGCTTTCTAGTTTTCAGCTTGAAACTACTTTTTCACTCCAGGCAGCTGCAGCAGTGCTGTTAAATATAAGCCCTGACCATATGGATCGATATAACAATCTTGATGAATATACTGCTGCAAAAATGCGGATTTATGATAATTGTAAAGGTGCAGTAGTTAATCGAGATGAGCCATATTATGAAGGCAAGCAACCAATATATAGTTTTGGATTATCAGTTCCAAAAGATGGCCAGTTTGGCGTATTGAACAATTATTTAGCATATGGAACTGAGAAATTATTGTCTATTGCCGAATTGCGTATTAAGGGTCAGCATCAAGTTGCAAATGCTTTGGCTGCACTAGCTTTAGGCACTGCCGTTGATTTGCCTATGCCTGCTATGTTGCAGGCTTTACGCGAGTTTTCTGGCTTGCCGCATCGATGTGAATGGGTCGTGAATATTGATGGTGTCGATTGGTATAATGATTCGAAAGGCACCAATGTTGGTGCAACTGACGCTGCAATTAAGGGTTTGGGGCAGAGCATTGATGGCAAAATTATTCTAATTGCTGGTGGTATGGGCAAGGGAGCAGATTTTTCTGATTTGGCTAAAGCAGTAGCAGAATATGTTCGTTCGGTAATATTAATTGGCGAAGATGCGGATGCAATAGCAATAGCACTGGATAGCAGTAAGTACATGTCATTGCGAGCGAAGCGAAGCAATCCAGTAATTAAATATGCAGATTCAATGCAACAAGCAGTCACTCTGGCAAAAAAATCAGCACGATCTGGTGATATTGTGTTACTATCTCCGGCATGTGCAAGTTTTGATATGTTTGATAACTTCGAACATCGTGGCAAAGTATTTATAACAGAAGTGTTCAAGCTGCAAGCCGAGATTTGATTTATGCTCAAAGCAAGACGTAAAACGTTATTTGTATATGACTATTGGTTGCTGGCAACGGTTGTTGTTATATTGGCCTTTGGTTTGTTGATGGTAGCATCCGCGTCTATGGTTATTTCAGATCAACGCTATCATACGCCATTTCACTTTTTTTCTCGTCAACTGATTTATGTGTGTCTAGCTTTTGCTGTAGGCTTTGTAGTTACTCGTATTCCATTGCAGTTCTGGAAAAAGATGGGCCCGCAGTTGTTTATTCTTGGGTTGATTTTATTAGTAGCTGTTTTGGTTCCAGGAATTGGCAGGCGAGTTAATGGCAGTATGCGTTGGATTGGTTTTGGGTTTTTAGGTATTCAGATTTCAGAGCTAGTAAAGTTAATATCAATTATTTATATGGCAGGTTATTTGGTCCGTCACCTAGAAGAAGTACAAACTAGCTTTAGTGGTTTTTTAAAACCCATGTTGTTATTTGGTTTGGTCGCTATATTGTTGTTACTTGAGCCGGATTTTGGTGCTACGACGGTAATTTTGCTAACAGTGCTAGGTATGTTGTTTTTAGCTGGGGCACGATTGTGGCAATTTATTATTTTGGTATTAATTGTTGGTGGAGCATTGGGTTTATTGGCAGTTGCTTCGCCATATCGCTTAATAAGGCTAACCACATTCTTGCATCCATGGGCAGATCAGTTTAATAGTGGTTATCAATTAACTCAATCGCTGATAGCTTTTGGTCGCGGAGGTATATTTGGTGTCGGTCTAGGCAACAGTATTCAAAAGTTGTTTTACTTGCCAGAAGCTCATACGGATTTTCTATTTGCTGTTTTGGCAGAAGAGTTGGGTATAATCGGACAGTTTACTGTTATTGGCTTATTCGTATTTTTAGTAGGAAGAATATTTTACGTTGGCAGATTAGCTGTTAAAGTAGGTGATAAATTTGCGGCATTGATGGCTTATGGCTTTGCGTTTTGGTTTGCATTGCAGGCTATGGTAAATATAGGAGTTAATACTGGAATTCTGCCGACCAAAGGTCTGACTCTGCCTTTTATGAGTTATGGTGGTAGCAGTATTTTATTAAATTGTATTGCGATAGCTATTGTGCTGCGCATTTATCATGAGGTGACAAGATAGTTATGGCTAAGTTTCCAAATATGAAACGCATAAAGTGTATTCACTTTGTCGGTGTTGGTGGCAGTGGTATGAGCGGAATAGCTGAAGTTTTGTTAAACAAGGGCTATACGATTACCGGTTCCGATATCAGTGAAAATCATACTGTAGAATACTTACAAGAAATGGGTGTGCAATTTTTTCAAGGACATCATGCGACAAATATAATTAACGCTGATATCGTGGTTGTTTCTACTGCTATTGCTAAAGATAATCCAGAAGTTGTGGCTGCACATAAAAAACGTATACCGGTATTGCGACGAGCAGAGATGTTGGGCGAGTTAATGCGCCTACAATATGGTATCGCTGTGGCCGGGACGCATGGCAAAACCACAACCACCAGCTTGATAGCTAGTGTGCTGTCAGAAGCAGGCTTAGATCCAACTTTTGTAATTGGTGGAGTTTTGAATAGTGCTGGTACTCATGCTCAACTCGGAGATAGTGAGTTTTTTGTTGCCGAGGCAGACGAGAGCGATGCTTCATTTTTGTATTTACAACCTAAAATAGCAGTTGTTACTAATATTGATGCAGATCATATGCAGACTTATAAAGACGATATGGATGAACTGCGCCAGGCTTTTTTAGAGTTTTTACATCGCTTACCTCTAGACGGCTTAGCTATATTATGTATTGACGATCCTGTCATCAGAGAAATTTTACCAGATATTGCAAGGCCCATAATTACATATGGATTTAGTAAAGATGCTGATATACAGGCGTCTGAATTTAAGCAGACAGGGCTCAAGTCGGCATTTGTTGTGACCAGAAAAGCAGATGATAAGAAATTTCCGGTAGTCTTGAATTTGCCGGGTAAGCATAATGTATTAAATGCTTTGGCAACTATTGCTACAGCTTTTGAATGTAATGTGTCTGAAGGAATTATGAACTGTTCTTTGTCTAAATTTCAAGGTGTTGGCCGAAGATCACAAATACATGGCGAATTTAATCTAACTCAAGGACATATAACTTTAGTTGATGACTATGGCCATCATCCACGTGAAATTGACGTCACATTAGAAGCTATGCACGATGCCTGGCCAAAACGTAGATTAGTATTGGTGTTTCAGCCGCATCGCTATACTAGAACGCAAAGCCTTTTTGATGACTTTGCTAAGGTATTGGCAAAGGCGGATAAGCTGATATTATTGGATATATATCCTGCGAGCGAAAAGCCAATACCAGGAGTTAACGGAGAAGTTTTACTTGATGCAGTGAAGCAAAGGGGAGCAGTAGATCCGGTGTTTATCGAGGATATTGCAGATTTGCCGTTTGCTTTAGAGGGATTAATGCAAGACGGCGATATTTTGTTATTACAAGGCGCAGGCAGCATAGGAATTAGTGCCTTAAAACTGAAAAAGAGGTTTACTGAAGCATGCATATAACAGAAATTCGTGGTCAATTATTTGAAGACCATTCTTTAGCGCCATATACTTCATGGCGCGTCGGGGGCAAAGCTAAATTGTTTTTTCATCCTGCTGATGCAGATGATTTATCTTTGTTTTTACAGCAATTACCACAGCAAGAAACCATTACATGGTTGGGAAATGGCAGCAATGTGTTGATTCGTGACGGCGGCATTGATGGGGCCGTGGTTTGCACCAAAGGTTGCTTAAATGGAATTAGCGAACTTGGAGATAACACAGTTCGCGCTGAAGCTGGCGTGTCTTGCGCCAGATTGGCACAGCATTGTGTGCATCACGAGTTGTCAGGCGGCGTGTTTTTTGCTGGGATTCCTGGAACTGTTGGTGGCGCTTTGGCTATGAATGCCGGAGCTTTTGGCGATGAAACTTGGGATAACATCATTGCTATAGAAACTATTGATCGTGATGGGGTTCTCCACACCAGACAACCAGAGGAATATCAAGTTGGTTATCGTCGTGTTGATATACCATACGATGAGTGGTTCATTGCTGCTGAATTCTCTTTTGCTAAAGGTGACATTAAAACGATCACTAAGCGTATCAAAGAATTGATGCAAATAAGAATGGCCTCCCAGCCATTTGAAGCATTAAGTTGTGGCTCTGTGTTTAGAAATCCACCTAACAATCATGCGGCAAAACTGATAGAATCCTGTGGTCTCAAGGGTGTAACAATTGGTGATGCTGAGGTTTCGCGCAAACATGCCAACTTTATTATCAATAAGGGTAATGCCACTGCGCATGATTTAGAATCCTTAGTTGAGCGTGTACGTCAAAGTGTGTTGGAAAAACATAATGTGGAATTAGAACTGGAAGTAAGGATAATTGGAAACAAAATCGATGCAGCATAAGAATTTTGGAAAAGTTTTAATTTTAATGGGTGGGCGCGGTGAGCGCGAAGTTTCACTCATGTCAGGTGCAATGGTTTTAGCAGCCATGCAGCGTCAAGGATTGAATGTAGAAGCATTGGATGTTGGTGACGATATTATTGAACAACTCCAGACTATTAATCCAGACCGGGTGTTTGTTGCTTTGCATGGCGAAGATGGAGAAGATGGTAAAATTCAGTCGCTGCTTGAACTTATGCATATCCCTTATGTAGGTAGTGGTGTTGCTGCTTCTGCAGTAGCTATGAATAAGTATACTAGTAGTTTGGTGTGTTTGGGCTTAGGTTTGCCGGCTATCCCCATGATATTATTGCGGAACGCAACTGACTTACAAAACATCAATTTTGATTTTCCAATATGCATAAAGCCAGTTAATGATGGCTCCAGCCGTGGTGTAACTAAAGTGACAGTCGTAGAACAATTGGTGCCGGCTTATGAAAAAGCTAGTAAATATGATGCTGAAGTAATTGCACAACCTTGGATTGAAGGACGCGAATTCACCGTTTCAATTTTAGGTGATCAACCTTTGCCTGTAACTGAAATTGCAACTCCAGATGGTGAGTTCTATGATTATGAGGCTAAGTATTTTAAAGATACTACAGGCTATATTTGTCCTGCAGTGATAACTGAGGCAGAGAGTGGGGAATTGCAAGATTTGGCAATGCAAGTATTTCGGGCTCTTGATTGTCGTCATTTTGCTCGTGTGGATTTTCTACAGGACAGCCAAGGAAAATTTTGGTTTTTAGAGGCTAATACTATTCCGGGCTTAACAAGCCATAGTTTGTTGCCGATAGCAGCAAAGGCAGTTGGCATAGAGTTTGATGATTTAATGATAAAACTATTAGAATTTACTTTGTAAATGATTAAAAAATATTGGCGAGTATTGGTTTTGGTTGCAGTGTTAGGGCTGCTTGTTTGGGGTTGGTTTTTTCTCCGTAATCCAAGCATATTTCCAATAGAAGATGTTATGGTGAAGGCTACATACGAGCACGTAAATTCACAAGATTTGCAGCAGATCATTATGCCATATACCAAAGCTAGTTTCTTTGGCGTTGATGTCAGGGATTTACAGCATGACTTATTGCAACTTCCTTGGGTTTACGCTGCAAATATCAGCAGAGTCTGGCCGAACAAGCTTTTGGTGCAAATCACTGAGCAGCATCCAGTTGCCGTTTGGAATGGTAACTCACTACTTAACCTAGATATAAAGATTTTCACCCCAGCTGTAGTCACCATGCCAACTGATTTACCTGAATTGATTGCACCTGATGCAGGCAAGGCGCGAGAGGTGTGGTATTATTATCAACAAATGAGTCAGTTGTTGCAGCCGCTGGAGTTAACAATTAAAAGTTTGAAATTATCTACGAATGGTGGATGGGATTTGGTGCTGGATAATGGAATCAAGGTGTATTTGGGAAATGTTAATTTTATCAAAAGACTAGGACGTTTTATTAAAGCATACAGCGAAGTAATTGAGCCAAAAAGCGACAAAATTTACAGTATTGACTTGCGCTATAGCTCAGGATTTGCTATACAGTGGAAACTTAATAATAAATAATTAGCTATTAAAGTAATTTAAAGTTTGTGCATAAAATACATTGTGATAGAATGTATCAAGTTATTACTAACGACAAGATAATGGAAGGATATGGCGAGAAAAACAAATACTGATTTATTAGTGGGGCTGGATATTGGCACAACTAAGATTATCGCTCTTGTTGGGACCATAAATGAGTCTGGGAATATTGAAATTATAGGCGTGGGATCTCATCCATCACGTGGTTTAAAGCGTGGTGTGGTAGTCAATATTGAAGCCACCGTAAATTCTATTCAGCGAGCTATTGAAGAAGCTGAATTGATGTCTGGGTTTTCAATTAGTTCTGCTTATACTGGGATTTCAGGTAGCCACATTCGCAGCTTTAATTCCCATGGCATTGTTGCAATTCATGACCGGGAAGTAGCCCAATCAGATATTGACCGTGTGATTGATGCCGCTAAAGCTGTGGCAATTCCTGCTGACCAGAAAATAGTCCACATTTTGCCGCAAGAATTTGTGGTTGACAGCCAGGAGGGCATCAGAGAACCTATCGGTATGTCAGGAGTTCGATTGGAGGCAAAAGTTCATATAGTTACTGGCAACGTAAGCGCAGCGCAAAATATTGCCAAGTGCGTGGAAAAATGCGGTATTAAAGTTAGTGATGTGATTTTACAGCAGCTGGCTTCAAGCTATGCGGTCTTAAGTGAAGACGAAAAAGAGCTTGGTGTTTGCATGATTGATATCGGTGGTGGTACTACTGATATCGCCATCTTCACTGATGGGGCAATTCGCCATACTGCTGTTATTCCAATAGCAGGAGATCAGGTTACTAACGACATTGCTATTGCTCTGAGAACTCCAACTAAACATGCTGAAGACATTAAGATCAAGCATGGCTGTGCTTTGCGACATTTAATTAATGCCGAAGATATGATCGAAGTTCCAGCAGTACATCGTCAGGCTAATACTTTGTCGAGAAAGGTATTGGCGGAAGTAATAGAAGCAAGATATGAAGAATTATTTGCTTTAGTGGCAGCCGAATTACGACGCAGTGGCTTTGAAGATTTGGTGGCTGCCGGAATAGTGCTTACCGGAGGTGCTGCCAAGATTGATGGCGCTTTAGATTTGGCTGAGCAAGTGTTTCAAATGCCGGTACGTTTAGGCGCGCCGCAGCAAGTTAACGGTATGGTTGATATCGTAAATAATCCGATCTATGCAACAGGAGTTGGTTTATTGTTGTCTGGATATCAGGATTATAAAAGCGAGACTAATTTTGAGTATAGACAATCAGAAAGTGGTATGCAAAGCATCTGGGGACGGATGAAGAGCTGGTTTCAGGGAAATTTTTAGGAGAAAAATTAATGTTTGAGTTATCTGAAAATCAAACTTCAAGTGCAGTTATTAAAGTTATAGGTTTAGGCGGTTGTGGTGGTAACGCCATTGAGCATATGATTAATATGGGTATTGATGGCGTTGAATTTATTTGCGCTAATACCGATGCTCAGGCATTGCGCAACTCTAACGCAAAAAATTTATTGCAATTAGGCAGAGATATCACCAAAGGACTTGGTGCTGGCGCTGATCCAGAAATTGGTAGGCTCTCAGCTGAAGAAAACCGAGATCGTATTCGCGAGCTATTAACCGGTGCTGATATGGTGTTTATTACTTGTGGCATGGGTGGCGGTACTGGCACCGGAGCTGCACCTATCGTAGCAGAAATAGCTAGAGAGTTAGGTATTCTAACGGTAGCTGTGGTTACTAAGCCATTTGCGTTTGAAGGTAAGAAGCGCATGATGGTAGCCACAGATGGTATTGGCAATTTGTCTAGCTATGTGGATTCACTCATAACTATACCAAATGATAAGCTGCAGGAAGTTTTGGGCAAAGACGTGAGCTTGCCCAATGCTTTTAAATCCGCAAATGATGTTTTACGTGGGGCAGTGCAGGGTATTGCAGAATTAATTACTAAACCCGGATTAATTAATGTTGATTTTGCTGATGTAAGAACGGTTATGTCAGAAATGGGCATGGCAATGATGGGTACTGGTAGTGCCCATGGTGAGGGCAGAGCTAAAGAAGCAGCACAAGCAGCGATTTCCAGTCCATTATTAGAAGATATAGATTTGCAAGGAGCATGTGGGGTCTTGGTAAATATCACCGGCGGACCAAATATGTCGATTGGCGAATTTGAGGAAGTTGGTGAAGTTATCCGAGCTATTACTTCAGAAAATGCTACAGTGGTTGTCGGTACAGTAATTGATTCTGATATGACAGAAGAACTATGTGTAACTGTAGTTGTAACTGGCCTAGGCAGAGACGGTGAACCGCCGCAGTTAGCGCCCAAAGTCAAAATAGAAGCCTCAAGATTAGATGCGACAAGAAGAGATGGTACTGTAGATTACCATCAACTAGAAAAGCCAACGGTTATACGCAACCAACCCCAGGAGAAATCCAGTACTGAGGAACTAGCGAAAAACATGGATTATCTTGATATTCCTACTTTCTTACGTCGCCAGGAAGAAGAAAAATGAGTGAGGTAATAATCCCACAGCGTACTTTAAGAAATTCTATTCGCGCAACAGGAATAGGAGTGCATACTGGAGAAAAAGTATATCTTACTTTAAGACCAGCGCCGCCGAATACTGGGATTGTTTTTTGTCGCACTGATCTAGACGAGCCGATTTCTGTTACAGCCTCGGCGGAAAATATTGGCGATACGACTTTATCTACTTCGTTGATATTAAATGACGGTGTACGGATATCTACTATTGAACACTTAATGTCTGCTTTTGCAGGCTTAAGCATTGATAATGCCTATGTTGATGTTAATGCTCCTGAAGTTCCAATTATGGATGGTAGCGCTGGACCTTTTGTGTTTTTAATTCAATCAGCTGGAATTGAGGAGCAGGACGCTGAGAAAAAGTTTATTCGCATTAAGCAAAAAGTAGAAGTCGAGCATGATGACAAGAAAGTAGTGCTCGAGCCGTATGATGGTTTTAAAGTGGAATTCACTATTGACTTTGATCACCCTGTGTTTCACAAAAGTGCTCAGTCACGAGAAATAGATTTCGCTAAAACATCATTTATAAAAGAAGTAAGTCGAGCTCGAACTTTTGGTTTTTTATCTGAATTTGAGTTCTTGCGCAGTAAAAATTTAGCCTTAGGCGCTAGCCTAGATAATGCCATTGCCATCGATGAATTTCGCGTGGTAAATGAAGATGGTTTACGTTACAGCGATGAGTTTGTGAAACATAAAATTCTTGACGCTATTGGTGATCTGTTTTTATTGGGACATAGTGTGATAGGCGCTTTCCATGGGTACAAATCTGGTCATTTTCTGAACAATATGCTGCTGAAAGAATTATTGGCGACAAAAGATGCTTGGGAAATTGTCACTTTTAAAGACGAAAAGGATGTTCCTGCCGGTATTGTACCTGTCTTACAAGCTGCTGCTGCTTGAGCCATTATTTATAGATTTTTGGAGTAGTTTATGCTTCCAGTAATAGCCATAATTGGTCGTCCTAATGTCGGCAAATCAACACTTTTTAATTGCTTAACTAAAAGCCGTGCCGCTTTGGTCGCTGACTATCCCGGTTTGACTCGCGATCGTCAGTATGGCGAAGGGCGAATGGGAAATAAACCATACATCGTTATCGACACTGGCGGACTGTCTGATGGCGCTGAAGGTGTAGAAGAACTCATGGCGCAGCAGGTTTGGCAGGCAATGTCTGAAGCTGACGCAATACTGTTCGTTGTTGATGCCAAAAGCGGCTTAGCCGTAGTAGATGAAGAATTGGCACAAAAGCTACGTCAATTAGAAAAACCAGTCTATTTGGTAGTTAATAAAACCGATGGCGCTGACCTAGATATGGTTTTAGTGGATTTTTATGAGCTAAGTTTAGGTCAACCATATGCAATTGCTGCAACTCATGGTCGCGGTATTACCACACTGATTAACGACGTGTTAGAAAACTTTCCAGTTATAATAGCTGAGCCAGAACAATCTCAAGGAATTAAAATAGCTTTTGTTGGTCGGCCTAATGTTGGTAAGTCCACGTTAATCAATCGTATTTTAGGTGAGGAGCGTGAGGTGGTTCATGATAAAGCGGGAACCACCAGAGACAGTATTTTTATTCCTTTTACGCGCCATAATACAGATTATGTTTTGATAGATACCGCAGGTATCAGAAGACGAGGCAGAGTTACAGAGAGAATAGAAAAATTCTCCATCGTTAAGGCTTTGCAAGCTATTGATGCTGCGAATGTGGTTGTGTTGGTAATAGATGCGCATGAAGGTATAGCCGATCAGGATTTAAGGCTGCTGGGATTTGTGTTAGAAGCTGGCAGGGCGTTAGTAATTGCTGTTAATAAATGGGATGGTATTGATATAGCACAGCGTGAGCATGTTAATCGGGAATTATCTCGTAAGTTAACTTTTATTGATTTTGCTGCAATTCACTTTATTTCTGCGTTACATGGAACGGGTGTTGGGAATATTTTTACTTCAATCAATAAAGCTTTTGCATCTGCTACTAAAAAATTAGCAACACCACAACTAACTAAAATTTTACAAGATGCAGTTAGTGCGCATGAACCACCTTTGGCACATGGTAGACGCATAAAATTGAAATATGCCCATGCTGGTGGCAGCAATCCACCAATAATTGTGATTCATGGTGTCCAAACTGATGCTGTGTCAGCATCTTATAAAAAATATTTAGAGAAAACTTTTCGCAAAGTATTGAAGTTGATTGGAACTCCAATACGTATTGAATTTGTTACTAGCGAAAACCCATATGCCGGTCGGCGGAATATCCTTACACCAAGGCAGATCCATAAACGTCAACGACTCAAACAACATACTAAAGGTAAAAAGAAGTGACCCGCTTAAAAGATAAGAATATTTTACTGGGAGTAACCGGCAGCATCGCAGCTTATAAAAGCGCGGAATTAATTCGTTTATTAAGAAAAAAAAGCGCGAATGTTAGAGTTGTCCTAACTGCTGCTGGCGAAAAATTTATTACGCCATTGACTTTACAAACTTTGTCCTGCAATCCGGTGCGTACCAGTATGTTTAGTTTGGCAGAAGAACAGACAATCGAGCACATCGAGTTAGCCTGTTGGGCTGATTTAGTTTTAATTGCGCCGGCTTCAGCAGGAATCGCAGCAAGAATTTGCTATGCCACTGCCACCGATTTACTAAGCACTATGTGTTTGGCGACGAAAGCTCCTATTGTGTTAGCTCCGGCAATGAATAATAATATGTGGCATAATAAAGCAGTACAAAGAAATTTTAAGCAACTGAAACAGGATGGTGTGCATATTATAGGTCCCGCTGAAGGTGATTTGGCCTGTGGTGTGGTCGCTATGGGAAAAATGCTGGAGCCTGTAGATATAGTTAAAAAGCTCGAGGAATTGTAGCATGAATACAAATAAAAAATATAAAAATTACTTGCTGGATATGGATGGCGTGTTAATTCGTGGTAAAATCCCGGTTCCTGGTGCTGCCGAGTTTATTACAAAATTAATTGACAATGACGTAAATTATTTAATCTTTACCAATAACCCACTATATACTTCCAGAGATTTAGCTCATCGCTTGCAAAGCATGGATATCAATGTTCCTGCAGAACGTATTTTTACTTCCGCTATGGCAACGGCACAATTCTTAATCACTCAACATCCGAATGGCAAGGCTTTCGTAATAGGTGAGAGTGGGCTAACGCAGCCGTTGTATGAAGTTGGTTATTTGATTACTGATATTAATCCCGATTATGTTGTATTGGGAGAGACTTTTAGTTACAACATTGAACAGATTACCAAAGCTATGCGCCTGATTGAGGCTGGAGCTTTATTTATTGCTACAAATCCAGACAATGTTGGCCGAGAAGAAGAAGGGCTGGTTCCGGCCTGCGGAGCAATGGCTGCCTTGTTAGAAAATACTACTGGTAAAAGTCCATTTTTTGTTGGCAAGCCTAATCCATTAATGATGCGCTACGCCATGAACTTTCTGGGAATTCACTCTGGTAACACGGTTATGGTGGGTGATCGCATGGATACTGATATTATCGCTGGTGTTGAAGCAGGTTTGAAAACAGTGCTGGTGTTGTCAGGTGTCAGCACTAAAGACGACATTGACAAATTTCCATATCGACCAACTCGAATTTTGCCATCGATAGCTGATTTGGAAATTGAACTTAAAGATAATGAATCTAAGTGATTTTGACTTTGATATGCCGCGCGAACTGATTGCGCAATTTCCCAAAGAGCAACGCAGTTCTAGTCGTTTGTTGGTGCTAGAAAAAGATTCTGGCAAAATAAGCCATAAAAACTTCACAAATATATTAGATTTTATAACACCTAACGACCTACTAGTATTCAATGATACCAAAGTCATTCCAGCACGTTTATTTGGGCAGAAAATTACCGGTGGTAAAATTGAAATTTTAATCGAGCGAATTTTAGATAAACATCATGTTTTAGCTCACATTAAAGCCAGCAAAGCACCAAAAGTAAACAGTGAAATAATAATTGCTGATTATCATGTCGAAGTCATCGAACGCCAAGATGATTTGTTTAAGCTTAAGTTTCTAGATACCGATAATGTATTAGCAGTCATCGAAGCAATAGGGCATATGCCGTTGCCACCATATATAACTCGTTCTGATGAGGTTATAGATAAAGAGCGTTATCAAACAGTATATGCCAAAAATAAAGGCGCCGTTGCCGCACCAACTGCTGGTTTGCATTTTGATAAGCAATTATTAGAGCAAATCCCCAATAAAGCGTTTATTACATTGCACGTTGGCGCTGGGACTTTTCAGCCAATTCGAGTTGATGATATTCTGCAGCATAAAATGCATAGTGAGTATATCGAAGTGTCGCAAGCAGTATGTGACCAAATTATCGAGACCAAACAACGTGATGGTAAAGTTATTGCAGTTGGTACAACTTGTGTGCGTAGTTTAGAAACGGTAGCGCTAAGCGGTAAAATCCAGCCATTTTATGGCGAAACAGATATTTTCATTTATCCCGGGTTTGAATTCCAATGTATTGACGCCATGGTTACTAATTTTCATCTACCAAAATCAACTTTATTATTGCTGATTAGCGCTTTTGCCGGTTATGACAATATTATGGCTGCATACAAACAAGCCATTGATAATAAATACCGATTTTTCAGTTATGGCGATGCGATGTTGATTGTTTAATCGCCATCATTCCCAATAGCTTCAACCGGACAGTTTGCTATTGCATCTTCACACTGCTCTGTTTGGGCTTCGTCATTAGGTTGTTTATGGACATAGGCAACATTTGTTGCTTCATCAAAAGCAAAGAAATCTGGTGCTGTTAGGGTGCATGCAGTGCAACCAACGCAGTTTTGAGAAACATAATATTTGCCGGGGATATTTTTGGGTGTTTTTTGAGTTTTATCAGCCATTTTTTTTACTCCTTTAATATTAAACCTATAAAAGTTTATTAAAATTTGCGTCCAGCGCAAGAAAAAGGTAAATTATACACTTTGTATTAAAGGATGTCCTTTAGAATTTATTTAGGAGTATAAAAAGTTATGAGTTTACTAAATTTACTAGGTGTTTCTACAGCATATGCTGCTGGAACTGGCGTTGGCGGTAGTAGTCTGATGTCTTTATTACCGATGCTAATTATTTTATTTGCTTTGATGTACTTTATTATTATTCGCCCACAAAGCAAACGTGCTAAACAGCAGCGTGAGCTGCTTGCCGGCCTTAAAAAAGATGATGAGGTGATTACTAATGGCGGTCTTTTAGGCAAGATAGTAAAAATCACTGATAATTTTATGATTCTTGAAATTGCTGCCAATGTGCAGATTCAAATTCAAAAAGCAGCAATAGCAACATCTGTTCCCAAAGGAACCATAAAATCGGTATAAGAATATGCAAAATCGCTATCCATGGTGGAAAAATTTACTATTAATTGCATTATTTGTTATTGGCTTAGTTTATGCGGTGCCATCGTTTTTTGGTCAGGATCTCGCAGTACAGGTTCAAGCTAAAGATACAGAGCAATCAACGGCAAAAGCCACTCTAGTACAGCAGGTTACTAATGCTTTGCAGAAGAATAATCTGCAGTATATGTCAGTTGCGCAAGCAAAAGACGGAGTTTTAGTGCGGTTCAATAATGCTGAAATGCAATTAAAAGCAAGGGATGAATTAAATACGACTTTGGGCGATAACTACATAGTAGCGCTTAGTTTGGCGCCACGAACCCCAGCATGGTTGTTGGCATTAGGTGCTGAGCCAATGAAGTTAGGTTTAGACCTTCGCGGTGGTGTCCATTTTCTCTTGGCCGTTGATGTTAAAGAATTAATTAATCTGCGTCTAAAAGGCGATGTCAGAAACGTTGGTGATTCGTTACGTAATGTTGATGTTCGTTATACAGGCATTAATCAGGCTGGTGACAACACCCTCATGATTCATTTCCGTGATAAAGATAATATGAACAAAGCGGATGATCAGTTGACTAACAGCTTACAAGATTATCATCTGACTAAAATGGACGCTAACCAAAAGTATGCAATTAAAGCAGTTTTGACTCAACCGGCCTTAACTAAGATCACTAACTACGCTATTGATCAAACCATGAGCATTTTAAACAATCGTGTTAATGCTTTAGGTGTTAGTGAGGCTGTGGTGCAAAGGCAAGGGCTGAATAAAATCAGTGTAGATTTGCCTGGTGTGCAAGATATTGCTCGTGCTAAAAGTATTATTGGTAAAGTTGCAACGTTGAAATTCCAGCTGGTGGACACTAAACATGATGTTCAAAGTGCGGTGGCCGGTGATATTCCCGTTGGTAGCCAGTTATACATGTTCCAAGGACGGCCGATGTTGTTATACGATCACGTAATCTTACGTGGTGACTCGATTACTTACGCCACGGCATCATTTGGTCAGGATGGTAGGCCTTCAGTTAATATTCGTCTCGGTGGCGGCGGTGAAGATTTATTTAACCGCATTACCTCAGAAAATATTGGGAAGTCATTGGCTGTGGTATATGTAGAAACACAATCGAAGCAGCAAAAAGTTGATGGCAAGATGGTAACTATCCATAAGCAAAAAGAGCGCATTATTAATGTTGCGACTATTCAGTCAGCTTTGGGCGGTAACTTTCAGATTACCGGTTTAGAGAACCCCAAATATGCTCAGGATCTCTCATTGTTGTTACGTTCAGGTGCTTTAATAGCTCCCATTGATATTGTTCAAGAAAGCACTGTTGGTCCAAGCTTAGGATTGGCTAATATTCATATGGGCGTGATTTCCATTGTTGTCGGCTTTTTGGCAGTAGTACTGTTTATGTTGTTTTACTATCGTTTCTTTGGCTTAGTAGCTGATATGGCTTTATTTCTCAACTTAATTTTTATCATGGCTATTTTCTCAATCCTGGGAGTGACAATGAGCTTGCCTGGTATGGCAGCTATGGTATTGACGGTTGGTATGGCGGTGGATGCTAATGTGCTGATATATGAGCGTATTCGTGAGGAATTGCGAAATGGCGTGAGCCCGCAAGCCAGTATTCATATGGGCTATGAACTAGCATTTATAACCATTGTCGACTCCAATGTAACGACCTTAATTGTAGCTGTGGTTTTATTTGCTTTGGGATCAGGGCAAGTTAAGGGTTTTGCCGTGACTTTGATAGTCGGTTTATTGTGTTCAATGTTAACTTCAATAATGTTTACTCGCGCAATTGTGAACTGGATATACGGCGGCAGAACCGTGAAGAAACTTTCAATAGGAATCAAATAGGATGGAATTTTTTAAAGCTAATACCAAAATTGATTTTATGCGTCAGCGTAAATGGGCGGCGTTGTTTTCCAGTATTGTGTTTATTGCCTCAATCGTATCGTTCTCTATTAATGGTTTGAATTTAGGTCTGGATTTTACCGGTGGTACCGAGATTCAAGTGAGTTATATGCAAGCTCCAAGCTCTGATAATGTTCGGCAAGAGCTGAATAAAGCTGGTTTCGGTGACGCGATCGTGCAGACTTATGGCACGGCTAAAAATTTGATGATTAAGCTCAAACCTCGCGATAAAGTGTCCCAGGATAAGTTGACTAACAATGTGTTAAAAGCTTTGCCTGGAGCAAAACTGCAAGCGGTGGAGTATATTGGCCCTGAGGTTGGTAAAACTTTGGTGACAGATGGAATATTAGCTATTCTGGTATCTTTGTTGGCGACTATGGCTTATATTGCCTTGCGGTTTGAATATCGATTCGCGGTAAGTGCGGCATTAGCTTTGATTCATGACCCGGTGTTGATTTTAGGCGTGTTTTCGTTCTTCCATCTGGAATTTAATCTTATTACTTTGGCGGCCTTACTGACAATGTTAGGTTATTCGCTTAATGATACCGTGGTGGTATATGATCGAGTCCGAGAGAATTTCCGTAAAGTTCGTTCTGGCACATCATTACATATTATGAACTTGTCAGTAAACCAAACTTTATCCCGAACTATCATGACTTCCGGTTTGACGCTTTTAGTGGTAATTGCATTGTTCATATTTGGCGGTGAGATGTTGCGGAATTTCTCCATAGCATTAATAATCGGTATTGTCATCGGTACTTATTCGTCAATTTATGTAGCCGGATCATTATCTATTTTCATGGGCTTAGAAAAGAAACACTTATTACCATCTGAGAAGAAATACATCGACGATAGACCGTAATACTAGGGAGAAATGTGTCTTTCGATTATATCGCAGTGCGGCTTTAGTATCTCAGTATGAGAAGTAGCCTATTGACGACAGATATTAGCATTGTTGAGAATAGCTGTTATAGTATATTCTATTTCATTCCATATTCGTTCAGTAAAAGACTTCCTCATGATATGATATCCTTGACTAGCCACAGTCTTATCTCCTAAAAGTTCTGCATTAAAAAACTTATAGTATGATGATCCACTTTCGCTTTCAACTAGACCTAAACCCGTTTGCTTGATGAATTTATACCAGGATGTGTCACCAGTTAGTTCGTAACCCCATCCTGGGTCATCATCTACTAATGCCATTAGGATTGGATTTTTACCAACTTCTCGAAGCTCATATTCAATATGTTTCATAACTTTAACTTTTGAAGTGGTGCCAGAATCCTTGTTATGCAGAACAATGTGTATGCTCGGAAGGGCAAAGTCGTCTTCAAAAAAACCTAAATTCGCAGAGCTTGTGGAGCTATACATATTGTTTTTACGTTTATTTTCAATATTTTCGCCAACATGGACCTGATATAAATATTGGCTTGGCATGGTATCGTCATATAACGTCCCAGTTCCAGTATTCATAGGCTTTAAAAAAGGATATAAAATGGTAACAACGGCATTAATAGTGTCATCTGCATCACCACTTGTTTTAGCGGAAATAATTTGCACATTTAACTCTACGCCTTTACTGGTGCATATTTGCTGCAATTTTTGTAAAAACATATACCAGCCTGTTGGTTGCTGCGTAATGTTATGATTTGGTACATAAATTAGTTCATCTTCGCCATTGATATCAAAGAATTTCGTTCTTTCTGGGGAAGTTTGGGGATTAATAAGCATGTTATCTACGTCGAGACATAGAACTACAGTTCGTTTGGCGTTTTGGTCCCACATTAGAAATCCCCCTGGCGAATATTAACAAAAAAAATTATAGCTTACTGATGATGATTTATCAATTGGAATATCTAAAAAAACATATCTAATGCTATTTTGCACCATACTGACGCAATAAATATATTATGCGGGATTATTTTATAGTTTGTTAGCTTATCGGCTTAAATTTTTACTTATTATTTTTGCCAATACTCGGTAGTTTTTGGGATTAGCCGCAATTATATTGCCAGTTTTTAGATAATGTTCAGTGCTTTGAAAATCGCTGACTATACCGCCGGATTCTTGAATCATTAATGCACCAGTAGCTAGAGATGATTCTGAAATACCAAAACCCCAGAAGCCCTCGAATTTCCCTGCAGCAACATAAGCTAAATCAAGGGAAGGACAGCCATAATTACGGATTCCAGCTGTTTGTGGTAATAGCTCCGAGATGATTTGGTTATGAGATGGCAAATCATTCTCTTGTTGTGGTGTAATTGTTGCCAGGAGTACATTTGCTAAATCTTTATCTTGGCTGGCGCGAATACGACGATCGTTCAAAATGGCGCCGTCGCCGAAGCTGGCAGTAAATAAATCCTGGCGCATAGGGTCATAAATCATGCCATGCAGAATTTTATTCTTGTGTTTTACGGCAATGGTGATAGCAAAATGGGGCAAACCATGGGCGTAATTAACAATTCCGTCAATGGAATTAATGAGCCAGACAAAATCCTCTTCAGCATATTCTTGAGCAGAGGTTTGATTGCTTATAACTTTGTGCATGGGATATAAATCGTGAATTATTTCGGTAATTTCTTCATTTGCTTGCTCTTGTTTTTCAAGGGCTAATTCCATTTTATTTTTATTGCTAATGCGACCGCTTTCCATTCGATCCATCGAATTAACTATTATTTTACTAGCGCTTCTAGCCGCGCTTATTGCTATATTTAGTATCGCATGCATAATGTTAAAGAATATCCCATATTGGTTTGACCAATGACAAATGATATAATATTTAGCTGATAAAGGAAACATAAATTATGCAATTACCAATATACCTTGATTATATGGCTACAACTCCGGTTGATCCGCGAGTAAAGGATAAAATGGATCAATGTCTCACTATTGACGGAAACTTTGGCAATTCTTTTAGTGCTCATATTTATGGTACTAGAGCTAAAGACGCAATCGAAGCTGCTCGAGCGCAAGTAGCAGGTTTGATCAACGCATTACCCGAAGAAATTATCTGGACTTCCTGTGCTACCGAGGCTAGTAATCTAGCCCTAAAAGGCGCAACCAAGTTTTATTCACGCAAAGGTAAACATATAATTAGCTGCCAGACTGAACATAAATCAGTGCTAAATCCCTTGAAATATCTCGAAAACCAGGGTTTTGAAGTTACTTATCTTGAACCTGAACCAAATGGCTTGATTGATTTAGGTGAACTAGAAGACGCGATTCGTCCGGATACTATTTTAGTTTCTATCGCTTTTGTTAACAGTGAAATTGGTGTGATTCAAGATTTAGATGCAATTGGCAAGTTAATTAAGCCTAAGGGTATTATTTTCCATGTTGATGCTGTCCAAGCAGCTGGCAAAACTCCAATTGATCTACAGCAATTACCAGTTGATATGATGGCATTTTCTGCTCATAAGGTTTATGGACCCAAAGGCGTTGGTTGTTTATATGCTCGACATCAGCCGCAACGCATTAGGCTTGAGCCACAAATGCATGGAGGAGGGCATGAGCTGGGAATGCGCTCAGGAACGTTGCCGACGCATCAAATTGTCGCCATGGGCGAGGCTTTTGCAATAGCTCATAAAGAACAACAACAAGAATGCGAGCGAATTCATAATTTGCAGCAAAAATTGTGGCATGAGTTACAAAATCTTGGTGGAGTATATTTAAATGGCGATTTAGATCAGCGAGTACCGCATAATCTTAGCTTGCGTTTCGATGGAATTAAAGGCGAAGATTTAATTCCCAGGCTTACGGATATCGCTGTTTCTGCAGGCTCTGCATGTACGACACTCAGCACTGAGGCATCGCATGTGTTAAAAGCAATTGGCTTAAGTAATCTGCAGGCATTTAGCAGTATGCGTATTTCGCTGGGGCGCTTTACTACAGAGGCAGAAATAGATTACGCTGCCGAGCATATCAAGCAAGTTATTACTAAGCTACGGAGTCAAAAGTGACAGAAAAATTCCGTGCTTTTATTGCTATAGACTTTACTGATGATGTGCGCAATGAGCTAACTCAATTCCAAAAAGAACTAAAATTACAACCAGAGCTACATTCACTCAAATGGACCAAACCAGAGAATTTACACATTACCATGCGATTTTTAGGTAATATAACTCCAACTCAATATAACGCTATCACAACAGCTCTAGCTCATTCGCTGAATGAGATTGAACCATGTACAGTGAGTTTAGCTGATTTGATCATCTTTCCAACTTCTGAGAATCCAGTAGCTTTGGCTCTCAAGCCACAACCTATAGCAATTTTGGTAAAATTAAATCAATTAATAGAGCAAGCCATAATTAAATGTGGCATAAAACCAGAACCAAGGCCGTTTCTACCGCATCTGACTTTAGCCAAGATCAAGCCTCAACGTCAGCTTGAGCTGCCGCAAATTGAATTACCAAAATTACAATTACCGGTCAAGGGTGTAACTTTATTTCGTAGTGATACCAGTATGGAAGGTTCGCAATATACGCCACTTGTATGTGTTGCTTTTTGAACTTGTCATTGCGAGCGTAGCGCGGCAATCCATTGGTTCCACAATCAGCATTCATGGATTACTTCGTCACTTCCCTCGACAAGCTCGGGACAGGTCGTTCCTCGTAATGACGTTTTTAGGTTAATGGGCCTATACCGTAATTAATTTATTTGCAGTTTTGTTACAAACCTAATACAATTTTAGCGTTTGATATCGCTAATAGAGAGTTTTAAAGGAGACAAATATGAATCCAGAAACAACTATTCAACCTAGGTCTGTTAATCACGCATACATCATGGTTTTAGCAACTGTATCAGCTATTGCCGGTTTATTATTCGGCTTCGATATTGGTGTTATTAATGGCGCTTTACCATACATAGCCAAAACCTTTCATATTATATCTCCTGCTAGTAAGGCGATTGCAGTGTATTCTTACCATGTGCTTGGTATGTTTTCTGTTGATGGCACAGTGCTGAAAGAATTGATTGTTTCTGCCGTGCCTTTTGGTGCTCTGATTGGAGCTATCGCTAGTAGCAAATCTTCACATATCCTTGGTAGGCGTGGCAGTATTATTACTACAGCGTTCTTGTTCTTTCTTGGTACCGGTTTTGCAGCTATTGCATTAAATACCAATATGTTGCTTAGCGCCAGATTGCTAATGGGATTTGCTGTCGGTTTGTCAGCAATGGTCGTGCCCATGTATTTATCCGAAGTTTCACCGCCTGATATTCGCGGCTCGGTCGTGTTTTTATATCAGATGGCAATCACCATAGGTATCTTGTCTGCATTCATAGTCAATTATATTTTCCATGATCATTCCAATTGGCGCGCTATGTTCGCAGTCGGAATGGCACCATCTTTATTACTAGGTATAGGTATGTTTATGTTGCCAAGTAGTCCAAGATGGTTGGTTCTTAAAGGTCGACACAAAAAGGCGCGTTCTACTCTAGCCAAATTGCGTGGCTATTTGGAAGTAGATGAAGAATTGGCTGAAATCACAGAGACTGTGAAACATGCTCGTGGCGGTTTGAGGCTATTGTTTTCCAAAAAAATCAGGCCTTTAGTTTTTATTACTTTTGGAATATTTATGTTTCAACAGCTGACTGGTATTAATACAATATTTTATTATGCGCCAACTTTGTTTAATGCTGCCGGTTTTCATGGTGATACGTCGACCATTTTGGCGGCTATTTCTACTGGTGGTGTAAACGTATTTGCTACAGTATTTGGCATCTGGTTTGTGGATAGACTAGGGCGCAAGAAGTTGCTATATATTGGTCTGGTTGGCATCATTCTTTGCCATATTGTTTTGGGTTGCTCATATCATCATTTCTTTAGTCCGGAATATAGTAGGTGGATTAGTTTAGGAGCAGCATTGATGTTTATTGCCTTCTTTGCTATCAGTATCAGCGGTATTGCTTATATTATGATGTCCGAGCTGTTTCCACTTAATGTTCGTGGTGTTGGTATGGGAGTTGCTAGTTGTGCCAACTGGGGATTCAACTGGTTGGTATCGGTGACATTCTTGTCGATTTCTGAAGCTCTTGGATTTGGTAATACTTATTGGATGTACGCTGGGTTTACTGTTCTTGCTTTAATTTTCGTGATATTTTTGGTGCCAGAAACCAAGAATATTTCATTAGAACATATTGAGAGAAATCTTTATAACGGCGTGCGTTCTCGCGATTTAGGAAAACAATAATGCTTAAAGGAGTTCATAGACGCTATAACCTACTTGCAGATAGGTGGGTTTTAGTTTCACCGCATCGCACTCAAAGACCGTGGCAAGGTCAAGAAGAAGAATTGCCGGTAGAAAATCTACCAAAACATGATCCAGAATGTTATTTGTGTCCTGGAAACAAGCGTGCTAATAACAAAATTAACCCTGATTATAAAAATACGTTGGTTTTTACCAATGATTTTCCTGCATTATTACCAGAAAATACCACCTATAGAGACGCAACATCTTGCGTCTCAGAATTATTAAATTCTGAACCAGTGTCTGGCATATGCCGTGTAATATGTTTTTCCCCAAGGCATGACCTGACTTTAGCCAATATGGAACAAAAAGATATCGTAAAAGTTATCGATGTTTGGGCAGAGCAGTTTGTAGAATTAGGCGCTGATTATCAATGGGTGCAAGTGTTTGAGAACCGTGGTGAAATCATGGGTTGTTCTAATCCGCATCCGCATTGTCAAATTTGGGCTAGTAACAGTTTGCCCGATGAAATTATCAAAGAAGATAATTCCCAAAAAAAATATTATCGGCAGCATGGTCAAACTTTATTGGCAGATTATTTGAAGTTAGAATTAAAGCAACAAGAACGTATTGTCATAGAAAATGAACATTGGGTGGTAATTGTGCCATTTTGGGCTGTGTGGCCATTTGAGACTATGTTGCTTCCAAAAAGACAAGTCCAGTATTTTGCTGATCTTGGTAAAGATGAGAGAAAAGCACTGGCTGCTATAATGCAAAATTTATTAATCAAATATAATAACTTATTTGATGTGTCATTTCCGTATTCAATGGGATGGCATGGAGCGCCATACCAACAGAAAGATGTAAAACATTGGTATTTGCATGCGCATTATCATCCACCATTATTACGCTCAGCAACTATCAAAAAATTTATGGTAGGATATGAAATGTTGGCTGAGGCGCAGCGCGATTTAACGCCTGAATTGGCGGCTCAAAGGCTGAGAGAATGTTAAAATGCAAGAAAAATTAGTTGCCGAATTTCAACAACAATTTAATACCACTCCAGAATATATAATTAAAGCGCCGGGCCGTGTTAATCTAATTGGTGAACATACAGATTATAATAATGGATTTGTGTTGCCAATTGCGATTGATCGTTATATTTGGCTGGCTTTGACGCCACGTGATGATAGCTTGGTCAAAATATATTCCATGAATTTTAAGCATACTCAAACATTTGATCTCAATATATTACAACACAATGCTAAAGGCTGGGTAGAATATGCTAAAGGCATTGCCAAAGTTATGCAGGATCAATTTGGTAATTTGCGCGGGTTAAATGCTGTATTGCGTGGCAATATTCCTCGCGGTGCCGGTTTGTCATCATCAGCAGCATTAGAATTAGCAATAGCTCGTGCATTTGCAACAACTACTGACATAACCTGGGATCCAGTAGCAATGGCACAATTAGCTCAGAAAGCTGAGAACGAGTGGGTCGGTGTCAATTGTGGCATTATGGATCAGATGGTCATTGCTGCAGCCAAAGCAGATCATGCTTTACTCATAGATTGCCAAAACATGGAATTGCAAAACATACCAATACCCAAAGATATTAGCATCGTCATTATGGATACCAATACACATCGAGGTTTAGTAGATTCAGCTTATAATGAACGTCGCCAATAATGCGAAGAGGCTGCAAAGTTATTAAATGTTAAAACTTTACGTCAAATAACAGCAGATATGTGGGAAGAATCCCAAAAATTATTATCAGGTAACTGTTTAAAGCGGGCACGGCATGTGATTACAGAGAATCAACGGGTTTTAGATTCAGTAAAAGCATTAAAAGAAAATGACATGGCAAAATTAGGTGAGCTTATGTACGCCAGCCATGAAAGTTTACGCAAAGATTTCGAAGTCTCGACCAAAAATCTAGATATTATAGTCAACGCTGCTCGCAGTGCAGCAGGTTGTTTTGGTGCGCGCATGACCGGCGCCGGCTTTGGTGGATGTGCTGTGGCTGTCGTCAGATCAATGTATGCTGATGATTTTGCTGTTCAGGTTGCAGAACAATATCAATATGAATCCAAGTTAGAACCGAAATTATATATTACTAATGCCGTTGATGGAATTTCGGTAAGCTCATTCTGATACCTCGATAGGTCATTGCGAGCGAAGCGTGGCAATCCAGTAATAAATGTAAACTGCTCTGGATTGCCACGTCGCTACGCTCCTCGCAATGACGAATGTACAACTACGGTAATTGCAGGATTATAAAAACCCAAGTACAATGCCACTTTTAAACAAATTAGTGGAGAAAATTTATGGCGCATGAATATACCTTATCAATTATCAAACCTGATGCCGTTGCAAAAAACGCAATTGGCGCAATTTATGAGCGCTTTGAAGAAGCCGATTTGCAGATAGTTGCTGCAAAAATGCTGCATTTGACTAAAGTACAGGCTGAAGAATTTTACGAAGTACATAGTGAACGACCATTTTATAACGACCTGATTGACTTCATGATTACTGGTCCTGTGATGGTGCAAGTGTTAGCTGGTGAAGCTGCGATTTCTAAAAATCGTGAAGTTATGGGTGCAACCAATCCAGCAGAAGCATTGCCTGGAACTATTCGCGCTGACTTTGCTACATCAATCGAAGAAAATGCTGTACATGGATCTGATTGTTCTGCAAATGCTAAGCAAGAAATAGCTTTTTTCTTTAAGCCTGAAGATATTTGTGAACGCACCCGATAAAATTAATTTAGCTGATTTAAGCTTGTGTGAACTGCGAGAGTGGTTCCCCAATATTGATGAGAAGCCGTTTCGTGCTATTCAAATAATTAAATGGATACATCAACAAGGTATAACTCATTTTGCCGATATGACTAACTTAAGTTTGGCTTTGCGCGAATCTTTGCCCCAGCATGCTTTTATTAGCTTGCCAAAAATAGCATCTGAGCAGGTATCTAAAGATGGCACTATAAAATGGTTGATACAGCTGGAAGATGATAATCATGTTGAAACCGTATTTATTCCGGAAGAAAATCGTGGCACGTTGTGTGTGTCTTCGCAAGTTGGCTGTCCATTAAATTGCGGTTTTTGCGCGACTGCAACTTTAGGTTACACTCGCAACTTGACTATGTCTGAAATTATTGGCCAGATGTTTTTAGCTGTGCAGCAATTATCAGAAGTAAGCTTTGGTTTTCCCAGAAGAATCACCAATGTGGTAATGATGGGTATGGGCGAACCGTTATTAAACTTCGACAACGTGGTTAAAGCCATGGATTTATTGATGGATGATAATGCTTATGGCTTGTCGAAATATCGCGTTACTTTAAGTACGGCAGGTGTTGTGCCTATGTTGTGGCGTTTACGCGAAGTCAGCGAAGTGGCATTAGCAGTATCTTTGCATGCCCCGAATGATGAATTGCGTGATAAATTAATGCTGATTAATAAACAATATCCTTTAAAAAGCCTGATGGAAGTGTGTAAGGCTTATTATACCGATTCGCGTCGATCTATTACTTTTGAATATGCCCTGCTAAAAGATGTTAATGATTCTGAACAGCATGCTAAACAATTGATTAAATTATTACGTGGCATCGGGTGTAAAGTGAATTTGATTCCATATAATGTGTTTCCGGGAACTCCTTACCAATGCTCTGACGCGGCAACAATTGACAGATTTAGAGAAATATTGTTGCAAGCTGATATCAATACCGTTACACGCAAAACTCGAGGCAGTGATATCGCGGCATCTTGTGGGCAGTTGGTAGGGGAGAAGAAATCATGAATGTAAATTTTCCTGGATTGCTTCGTCGTAAACTCCTCGCAATGACGATGACATTAAGCCTATGCATTCTATTATCCAGCTGCGCGACGCAACCAACCAATCCTGAAGCTGCTGGCTTAAACACAAAACTAGGTTATACCTATATGCAGCAGGGCGATATGCAAAGTGCTAAAAGAAAATTCCTGCTGGCATTACAAGAAAATCCGCACGATCCATTGGTTCTACAGGCTATGGGATATTACCTGGAACAGACTGGCGACGTAAAAATAGCGGAAAACTATTACCAGCAGGCATTAAAATTAGCACCTGAACAAGGGCCGGTGCAAAATAATTATGGGGATTTTTTGTGTCGTCAAGGCAAGTATCATCAAGCTATTAAGCATTTTGATCTAGCAACGCAGGATATTAATTATTTGTATGTGACACAGGCTTTTGAGAATGCCAGTTTCTGTGCTTTAAAAATTCCTGATAAGAAATTAGCACGTTCTTATCTGCAAAAAGCTTTGCAGAGTGATCCAAATAATAAAGAAATACAGCAGAAATTGCTGAAATTATAGCTAGTGCCCATCCATAAACGTCGCTTTTTGTTGAATACTGCGTTGTGGTACTTTCTCCGATGCTCATTTACGACTAGTAAACTGCGCTTCTCGAAAGCACCACGCCTTGTCTACAACAAAAATAGCCTATTTATGGACGGACACTAGCTTGTTTACTGAATTAATATTATAATTTCACATCTAAGGAGAAAAGCAGCATGGCAAATAAAGAAAAAGCTACAAAGAATCCTGATATATTTATAACTCCGGGTACGCTTTTGCGTGATGCAAGAGAAAAAAAAGATCTTAAAATAAAAGATGTTGCTGAACGGTTGCATCTGAAGCATGAGTACATTACGGCAATCGAGGAAGATGATTATTCAAGCTTTGCCTCACTAGCATATGTGCGTGGCTACATCGGGAATTACTCCAAGCTGCTTGAAGCCGGTGATGATGTGCTTAAGGCATTTGACAACCTAGGTTTAAAAGAAGAAAAACAGGTAAATATGAACAGTAATGCACTTTTGTTTACCAGTGAAAAGCTTAGAAAACGCACGCACCTAGTAAGATGGCTGAGTTTATTGGTTTTTGTGATACTAGTAGTAGTACTTGCTGTTTTGTGGCAGGGCAAAAATAAAGATAATAACATCCCTAAACCTCTGGATAATGAAGTACAACAAATCGTAACACCAACAGATGCTCCAGCTGCTGCAGCAAATACAACTATTGCTCCTAATGATGTGTCTGCTGCGACAACACCTGTCACAACAATTCCCGGACAGACAGGCAATTAAGTATGGGTGTTAATGTGCAGGCTGTGCGAGGAATGAATGATATAGTGCCGGAACAAATTTCGGTTTGGCAACATGTTGAGAAAATTTTACAACAAGTTGTCACCAATTATGGTTATCAGGAAATAAGATTCCCAATTGTTGAAAAGACCGCATTATTTACGCGAACTATTGGTGAGGTCACTGATATAGTCGAGAAGGAGATGTATACTTTTGAAGACCGTAATGGTGATAGTCTGACTTTACGCCCTGAAGGTACTGCCGGATGTGTTCGTGCCGGAATTGAACAAGGTCTGTTGTATAATCAAATCCAGCGCTTATGGTATATGGGACCGATGTTTCGCCATGAACGTCCACAAAAAGGTCGCTATCGTCAATTTCATCAGCTCGGGGTTGAAGCTTTTGGGCTGGCTGGTCCGGATGTTGATGCCGAACATATTCTGATGATGGCTAGGCTATGGGAAAAACTCGGTGTCCAAGACCAAATAACACTCCAGCTTAATAGTTTAGGTTCGAAAGAATCACGTCAGCAATATCGAGAAGCTCTGGTCAAATATTTTTCTCAGCATTTAGATGCTCTTGATAATGACAGTCAAAGGCGTTTACATACTAATCCTTTGCGAATCCTTGACAGTAAAAATCCTGAGATGCAAGAGCTAATACTTGCGGCTCCTAAATTACCAGATTATCTCGATGATGCTGCGAAAACACATTTTGCAGGATTAACTAAAATTTTAGATGCAGCAGGAATAAAATATGAGGTTAATCCACGCTTGGTACGGGGCTTAGATTATTATTGTTTAACAGTATTTGAGTGGGTTACCAATCAACTTGGTGCACAGGGCACAGTATGTGCTGGTGGCAGATATGATGGTTTGGTAGAACAACTTGGTGGTAAGCCAACGCCAGCTGCAGGTTTCGCTATAGGCTTAGAACGTTTAGTCGAGTTAGTTGCCAGCCAAAAAGAATTCAAATATACGCCTGATGCATATCTAGTATTAGCAGGGGAAAAGGCAGAAAATGCAGGGTTTTTATTAGCCAAGCAATTACGTGATGCTGTACCTGATATATGCTTGGTGGTGCACTGTGGTGGAGGCAACTTCAAATCACAGTTTAAAAAGGCAGATAAAAGTGGGGCTCAATTGGCGTTGATTTTAGGCGATATGGAAGTAGAACAGAATACTGTCGCAGTGAAATACTTGCGCGAGGATAAGCCACAACAGGAAATGACTGTTGCAGAAGTAGTTAAAGTGTTAAAACAGCTAAAATTAGGGTAGAATAATTTTTTTATGAAGGCATAAGGAGGCTAAAGTGGACGTATATTTGTCAGAACAAGAACAGATCCAGAAAATTAAAGACTGGTGGAAAAAATATGGCACTATTGTTTTAGTCGCTTTAGTGGTTTTTGCGGGAGCTGCTTTTGGCTGGCGTTATTGGCATAAGTATGAAACCAAAAAAGCCGAAGCTGCTTCAATCATTTATGAGCAGATGATGTCATCTGATTTATCGAATAATGATAATGATTTTCAATTATACGCGCAGCACTTAATCAAAGATTATAAGCACACTCCATATGCCAGCTTGGCTGCACTGATGCAGGCCGAGGAAGCAGTGGAAAACAATAAACTTGATGATGCGCAAAAGAGTTTACAATGGGTCATAGATAATTCTGGCAACAAAAGTGTTAGAGAAATTGCCAGAATTCGTAAAGCCAGAGTATTGCTGAGTTTAAAACAGCCACAACAGGCATTACAGATTTTGCAAAAAACAGATGATGCGTCTTATCAGGCGTTAGCTGATGAAGCGACTGGTGATGCGTATTTGGCCATGAATCAGAAAGATAAAGCTTTAGAGGCATATCAAAATGCCATGAAAAATTCTACGGCTGGAATTAGTACAGCCATTTTGACAATGAAGGTTAATTTATTAAAACATTAATATTGGGGTAAGGCATGAAGTTTTGTTATCGTAGTTTCTTAGTAATTGTATTTTTATTATTAGTTGGGTGTGCGTCATATAAGCCACCTCAACCGGCACCGCTGACTCAGTTTAAGTCGACTCTGAGAATTGAAAAACAATGGTCAAACACAGTGGGCAAGGGAACTAATACTGCTTATCTGACATTAACACCAGTAATTTCTAACGGCAAGATTTTTGCTGATTCCAATGACGGAGTAGTTGCTGCATATGGTACGCAGACTGGTAAGAATATCTGGAAAGCCAACACTGGCTTAACTTTAACCAGTGGTTTGGGAGCTGGTGGCAATAAGGTATTTGTTGGGACTAATCAAGCTCAGCTTGTAGCGATTAAGCAAACAAATGGTATGCCTGGTTGGTGGAAACCTTTGCCAAGTGAGTTATTAGCTACTCCTACCGTTGCTAAAAATATTGTCTTGGTAAAAGACGAAAGCGGGGCTATTAATGCTTTCCATACTAATGGAAAATTATTGTGGACTTATGTGCATAATGAACCAAGCTTAATTTTACGTGGTAGCAGTTCGCTTAAAGTCTCTGGAAACTATGTGGTTGCTGGATTTGCCAGTGGTGAGCTGGTTGTGCTCAATTTGCGTAGTGGTCAAGTTGTTTGGAGCAAATATATTGCTGAAGGTCACGGAATTTCTGATGTTGAACGTATGGTTGATATTGATGCCGAACCACAAGTTGTCAATGGTGTAATATATGCTGTTAGTTATAAAGGCAAAATCGCAGCAGTTAGATTAAGAGATGGTCGTATCTTATGGCAACACAAAATGTCATCATATTCTGGTTTAGCTGTTGCTCATGGCAATGTTTATGTAACTGACGACAAAGGCTATGTGTGGAATTTTGATGCTAAGACAGGTGCTGGAATATGGCGCGTAGAAGCTTTGGCAAACCGAAATCTTACCGCACCAGCAGTTATAGGCAAATCTGTTGTTGTCGGCGACGCTGAAGGTTATCTGCATTTTCTAGCACGCAATGATGGCCATTTTGTAGGCCGAGTTAGAGTTACCAGCAGCCCAATTATAGCGACTCCTATAGTTGTTGGTGATAGTGTTTATGCTTATGCAGCCAATGGAAAACTTGCAAAATATATTGTGAAATAGCATTTTGATGCTGGTGTGATAACTATATGTTTCTAACTACTTTTTTAGCTTTGTTCGACAAGATTATTCCTTTATACGCTATTATTATTGCCGGCTATGTAGCGGCAAGAGTCGTACGTATTGATGGTAGGGCAGTTGCTACTTTATTAATATATATTATAGTGCCGGTAGTTGTTTTTGATGGAGCGGCCCGTGCAGCCTTAAAACTTAATATCTTGTCTTTACCAATATTGTTTTTCCTGCTTGCTTGTTTTAGTTGTGGCATCTTTTATTTTCTAGGACGTTTTATTTGGAGCGGTTCGGAAAAAAATGTCATTGCATATGGTGCTGGGACTGGCAATACTGGCTATTTCGGCCTACCTGTGGCTATGGCTTTGTTTGGAGAAAAAGTCGTACCAATAGTTGTGTTGTCGATTTTTGGGTTTTTAATTTATGAAGTAACTCTGGGGTTATTTACTGCTCTGAAGGGAAAATTCACTTTTACTGATAGCGTAAAAAAATTAATTCGCTTGCCGGCAATTTATGCTTTTTTTCTGGGATTAATTGTTAATATTCTCGGTGTTAAGTTTGGCTCAGAATATAATGCTTTGATCACAAGATTTCATGGGGCTTACACTATCTTAGGAATGATGGTAATAGGTATGGGTGTAGCGCAAATCACTGAATTTAAAATTGACGGTAAGTTTATTGGTATAGCATTTCTGGCTAAATTTGTCAGTTGGCCACTTTTAGTTGGTGCTATTGTTATTATAGACAAGTCAACTTTTCACTTTTTTACGCCGCAAATATATAGCATTATGCTATTAATATCAGTTGTGCCTATGTCCGCGAACTCAGTAGCATATGCGACATTATTTAAAATCCATCCGGAAAAAGTTGCTTTGGCAGTAGTGCTAAGCGCAATCTTTGCTTTATTATATGTGCCTTTGATGCTAGCATTAGTAACATTATAATTAAATTAAGTAATAGTTTTTATGATAAGGATTATTCAACTAACTGATTTGCATATTTTAGGTGACCGAAAAGCAAAATTCTTAGGCCTAGATAGTCGAGCGTCTTTTGAAGCAGTATTGGATTTAGCCAAAAGAGATATGCAACAAACACCTGCAGACCTAATTATGTTGACAGGTGATTTGGCCCAGGATGAATCTGAAGCTTCTTATCAATATATTAAAGAACAACTAAGCTTTTTTGCCGGCTTAAATATCCCTGTAACTTGGATCCCTGGAAATCACGATGATTCGGCATTAGGCGAGAAAATTATAGGGGTACGACAAAAGCAGTATATATTTGATGATTGGAATATTATATTATTAGATTCGCATTATGCCGGCCATGAATCTGGCATGGTAGATCAAGATGACTTAGAAATGTTAGATGCGGCTTTAGCAGCACAGCCAGACAAATATGCTATGGTTGTCGTTCATCATCATTTACTGCCTTCTAAAACTAAATGGCTTGACACCATGATGGTAGAGAATCGTGATCAGGTTTTAGATGTTTTAACTAAATATTCAAATATTAAGCTGGTAGTTTTTGGACACATTCATCATGAATTGCAACAACAATACGAAGGCATGACCTTTTTTGCTGCACCAGCAACTTCTGTCCAATTTACTCCAGATACTCCAACATTAAAATTAGATACTTTAATGCCTGGTTATCGTTGGATTGAACTAAACGATGATGGCTCTTTCACAACTGCGGTACAAAGAATTGAATATGATCCGCGGTTTATTCCTGATTTAACTATTACTAAGTATTAACAAAATGTTTAATTTTTGAATTCATATTGTATTTAGTTTTATTTTTCGTTATGCTAATTATCTCTACTTGAGAGTGTAAAATAAGGATTCAACTATGACAAAACAAGTATCTAATGATGACATTCAATATCATATCGGTTTATCTAAAGACATGATTGAAGGCGCTGAATATGTATTAGTACCAGGCGATCCCGGGCGCGTTGAGGGTTTGGCAAAAGCATTTGATCCAGAAGCAAAGCATATTGGCACATGTCGCGAATATACCTCATATTTGGCTGATTTTCATGGCCAAAAAATATTAGTATGTTCTACTGGCATGGGCGCTCCGTCTACTGCTATTGGGGTTGAGGAATTGGCTACTATCGGGCTGAAATACTTTTTACGTATTGGCACTACAGGGACAATTCAACCACATATCAATTATGCAGATATTATCATTTCTAATGCGGCTGTGCGTTTAGAAGGCACTTCATCACATTATGCTCCAATAGAATTTCCAGCTGTTGCATCGGTTTCCTTAACCAACAATTTGATTGCTGCAGCAAAAAAAGTTGATGTGCCTCATCATGTTGGCATTACGGTATCATCAGATACGTTTTGGCCAGGGCAAGAACGCTACGATAACTATTCTGGTTATGTATTACGTCGTTTTCGTGATTCCATGGATGAGTGGACTGCATTAGGAGTAACTAACTTTGAGATGGAAGCTTCTGCTTTGTTTGTATTAGCAAGTATTTTTGGCTTAGAAGCAGCGTGCTTATGTGGAGTAATAGCTAAACGTGACGCTAGTGAGGCACCTAGCTTGGATGCTAAGCAGCTTTGTAAAGATAGATGGGAAGCAGTTGCTAAAGAAGCTATTTATCTTAGTTTGCAGGAACGCGGACTTATTTAATATTATAAATATATCCTAGTTCGAAGACCTGCCACAAGAACCGGATTGTTCACATTTGACCGCAGCGGATTAAATATAAGCTGTACATCAGGTGTTACTTGAATATTTGGTGTTACTTGAATACGGTAAAAACTCTCCGCAATATACTGTGACCTTACGTTAGCATTTGGGATACCATATGCAGCGCCAAATCCTAAAACACTGACTTTACTGTTAAATGGATGATTAATGACAATTCCTCCAGAAAACAGTTCCTTAAGCGCTAAGATCTGTTTTGCTGAATAGGCAAATCTTGCAAATGGAATTAGGTATTGATTTAAGCCATGTTGAGCACTAACCGTAAAACCATATCCAGATGGTTTGTTTGGGCTTGTTTGGTCATCAGTATGCCATAACGTAATATGATAATTATCAGGACCAAAAGCATTTTTTCGGAGATTGAGGCCCAGCTCTACAGCTTCGAAAAATTCATGATCATTAGCAAATGTACTTGTAGTTAGCTCAGTTTTATCCGCTTTGACATCGCCAAAGCCAGCAGTTAGATAAAATTTTGCTAAATTAAGTTCGACAATGCCTCCCAAACCATTGGCAGGAAAGGCAATAGCAGGGTTGTCGGCTAAAGCTGAATTAAAGTAAAATAGCTCGCTTGTTTGAAACTCGTTGGCATCAAAGAAATCAGTTTGATCAATTTTACCTAATCTAAACATTAAATGTTTATCAAATAAATATTGTTCCCACCATAATTGTATTAATGCCAATGGTTGAGCGTTGTAAATTGAAGCGGTAGGCCAGAATGCTCCTATTTGTTTGCTTAATTCGATCGGTGTAATAGAAGCAAGATGATGTCTGTTTTCAAGTTCAAAACCAATAGAGCCTGGGTTGGTTTTGCTGGTATTGAATATGTGCCATTGACCATAGAAGTCAAAGTCTCCAGCGCCAGCAAATTGCCGAGCTGAAGAGGATGATGCGTATTGCCATAATGGTGTGTGCGAAAATCCTAGGATAAGACCAGTTTTCTGCTTTAGTGTTTGATTCCATGAGGCTAATTTTTTTCCCAGATCTACAATTGGCCCATATTTAATAATGCTGGGCCGCATTTTTTGAGCGTCTTGCAAAAGCCGGGTGATATCTTCCGGGGATTTATAAGTTTTCTTTGTGGTAGGTGTGTTTTGCTGTGTTGTAGCAGCAAAGGCAACATTGCAGGCTAGTAGTAAAATACCAAATATTGAGCAAAATTTAGTCGCAAAATGCATTTATATCCTTATATAGCAAAATTTGTGATTATATTATATGAAATATACAGTAGTTGCGAGGAGTTTTCCTGCCCTGAGCTTGTCGAGGACGAAGCAATCCACGGCATAATCGTCTTCGCGAGGAACCCGCCTGAAACATGTTATTAAAAACTGGATTGCCACGTCACTACGTTCCTCGCAATGACGGTTACTGAAAAGTGATGCTAGATATAAATATCGTGCTCGCCACTTTTTAATTTATCTAGCATATTCTGCATAGTCTTACGTAATGGCTTCGAAAGCTTACTAATTTCAGTGGTAATTAATTTTTGGCCAACAGCTTTAGTTTCTGGAGACGCATAATCTTCTAAGTATTCTTGAAACGTAGCAAGGGCATTTGGAGTGCACATGCTCTTGATCTTGCCGCTTTTAGCCAGTTCCATGAAATGCTCGCCAGTTCTACCAAGGCGATAACAGGCTGTACAAAAGCTAGGGATATACCCCATTGAGACCACATCACGAATTACTTCATCAATAGAGCGGTGATCACCTAAAGAAAATTGGCTGGAATTTTCAGCGCTGTCAGCATAACCACCAGGATTAGTTTTACTACCAGCAGAAATCTGCGACACTCCTAATTCTATGGTCTCGTGGCGCATTTCAGCAGTTTCTCGAGTGGATAAAATTATGCCGGTATAAGGGACGGCTAAACGTAAAATGGCAACAAGTTTTTTAAAATCAAAATCTGAAACGGCATGCGGTGGATTGCTAGCTAAGTCCGAGCCGTTGGCAGGTTCGATGCGTGGCACGCTAATAGTATGAGGTCCAACCCCGAATTTATTGCTTAGATAGGCTGCGTGCTGCAGAGTAGCAAGAAGCTCAAAGCGCCAGTCAGCAAGACCAAATAGGGCTCCGATGCCAACATCATCAATTCCGGCTTCCATGGCGCGGTCAATTGCGGTGAAACGCCAGGTATAATCGGATTTTTTACCAGCGACGTGTACTTGCTTATAAACTTCTGGATGATAAGTTTCTTGGAATAATTGATAAGTGCCGATTTCAGCGGCTTTTAATTGTTTAAATCCATCTAAAGTCAAGGGTGCCAGATTAACATTGACGCGGCGAATCTCACCATGTTTGCTTTTGATTCCATAAATAGTTTGAATAGAATCTAAAACGTATTGCAAACCTTCTGGCGAACTATCTTCACCAGCAACTAACAGCAAGCGTTTTTGACCTTGTTCGATAAGATTTATAACATCGTCTTTGATTTCTTCTTGCGTTAGTGCACGGCGATTTAATTCTTTATTGCTGGCGCGAAAAGCGCAATATAAACATTCATTATTGCAATAATTAGAAATGTAGAGCGGGGCAAATAAAACTAATCTATTACCGTAGATTTCTGTTTTAACTTCTTGTGCAGTAACAAATAATTCATTTATTAACTCGGGACTTTTGATGGCAATTAGAGCAGCAGCTTCAGCTGAATCCAGACCATTGGCTTCGCGTGCTTTGCTTAGTATTTCGCGTACAAGACCGCTATCTTCTTTGGTGTGTTTCTGTAATGTATCATTTATTGCTGCAGCATCTATCATTTTTATCCCCAAGTTGTAAAAGGCGGAAAACCCCGTCTTTTGCTTTATAAATATTGTCATCGCGAGGAATGAAATGACGACGCGATCCAGAAAAAAACTAGATTGCTTCGCCAAGGCTCGCAATGACGTATAATTATAGCCTAATCTAGGCTAAAGTCCTCGATTATTCTACAACTGAGAAATCGTCTTTACCTACGCCACAAACTGGACACACCCAATCATCTGGAATATCTTCAAAAGCTGTGCCTGGTGCTATGCCGCCATCAGGATCACCTGCTTTTGGGTCATATATATAACCACATACATCGCATACATATTGTTTCATAGTTTTTCTCCTATTTTTTTGGTTTGATATAAGTTGGAGCATTTTCTGGAGACTTGCCCCTTAATACAGTGTGATAGTATTCGTAAGTCATCGCTTCACCGTCCAGCACTATTCTATTGCTTTTAAGTTCGCCGACGAACAAAGTGTGAGTTACTATGTCCAAAGTTTGAATCACTTCCGCTTCTAGCACCATAACCGCATGATCAAGCACTAGAGGCACTCCGGTTATGTTTTTCTCAAAATTGGTATCAGAAAACTTATCAATTTTTCTACCGCTTTTATAACCAAATTTACCAATAAAAGCCATAGGCGCATCTTGTGTTAATACTGAAACGCCAAAAGTATTACTGTCTTGGACCATATTATGCGTCAGAGTGTTTTTAGACAACCCGACCATGACTTTGATTGGCGTGTCTGTAACCTGCATAACGGTAGTGGCAATTTGACCATTTAGTTTATCGTCAAGTTTAGAAGTTACAACATAAAGACCATACTGGATTTTAAATAAAGCAAATTCATCTATTTTATACATATTCTTAACTCAATTTTTTTGCTAACTCAGTAGCTATTGTGGAACCTAATTCACGACATTTAGCTAAGTCGCTATTCTCAGGAACATATTTTATATTAATTGGCTCACCAGTCAATTCCACCTGCATGTGTTGCAATTCATCTTGAATTAATTTAACCGCTTCGCCGCTCCAGCCATATGAACCAAACGCTTGACCAATCAAGTTTAACGGCTTTAAGCCTTTGATATAACACAAAACTTCAGCAATACTCGGAAACATTTGATTATTGACGGTAGGGGAGCCGATTAATAGCGCACCTGCATCAAGAATTTCAGTTATAATATCGCTACGGTGACTTCCGTTCATTGGCATGACTTTAACTGTCGTTCCATGTTCGGCGATACCTTCTGCTATGCTGTTGGCCATGGCGGCAGTGCTGTTCCACATGGTGTCATAAATGATTACAGCTTTGTTATAATACCTTTGCTCTGCCCATTCTTGCCATTTCTCCAGAATAAACCGGATATCTTCTGGCCGACGCCAAATTGGCCCATGGTCAGGAGCGATATATTTAATATCCAGATTTAACTTAGGCAAGCTAGCAAGCAAACGCTTAGTAAAGCTAGAGTATACCAATAAAATATTGGCATAATATTTACCTGCTTCATAATGAATTATGTCTGGATCATTTTCGTCGACAAACAATTTAGTAGTAGCCAAGTGCATACCAAAGCCATCCTGCGAAAATAATACGCCATCATTGGCATAAAAGGTAAACATGCTGTCAGGCCAATGCAGCATTCGCGTTTCAATTGCCGTCAATTTTGCATCGCCGAGCATAAATTCTTCGCCACTAGTAATAGCAGTTATGGGCTGGTCAAAATGGAAATGTTCACGTAATGCAGAAATACCCATTTTTGAAGCAAATACCTCTTTAGGTTGAATGGCTTCAATGGCGCGCTCTAAACAACCAGAATGATCCATTTCAGCATGATTAGAAATAATATACTGAATTTTTTCTGGCTCTATAACTGAGCGAATGCGCTCCATCATCTCATTGAAAAAGGCTGCTTTTACTGTATCAATAAGTACCGGCTCTTTGCCCATGATGAGGTATGCGTTGTAGGTACTGCCACGTGAAGTTCTGTAGCCGTGAAAATCACGGAGGCTCCAATCAATAGCGCCAACCCAATAGACGTTGTCTGATATTTTTCTAGCTTTAAATGCTGTCATAATTTATGTTTTACTCCTGAGTAGGTGCAGGTAGAGTTCTAGCTCCAAGTTCTTTATCTAAAATCATTAAGCCACCAACGTCACCTTTAATCATCTTGAGTTTTTGGACAATAAGATCAGCATTGGCTTCTTCTTCTACTTGCTCATCAATATACCATTGAATAAATGACAAAGTGGCGCGATCATGTAATTTGTCAGCAATATCTGCAATCTTATGGATCAAGCCGGTAACCATAAGTTCATGTTTATAAGCATCAGTGAATAAGTCTAGCGGAGATTTCCAGGTTGCTTTGGGCTTGTCAATTCCTTCCAAAATAACTTTCCCACCACGTGAATGAATATAATCAAAGAATTTGATTGCATGAACAGTTTCTTCATGTGCTTGCATTCGCATCCAAGTAGCCATGCCAGGGAAGTTTGCTGCTTCAAGATAGGCGCTCATGGATAAATATAAATGTGCAGAATCAAATTCATATTTAATTTGATCATTAATAATCTTTAGTATTTTTGAATCGATCATGATTAACTCCTCCATAATCCGTGAATATTGCAGTATTCGCGTGCCGAAACTTGTTTAGCTTCAACGCAGAATACGGCCTCTGGTGCATCTCCTGGTTGTAAATATTGGCGATAACTTTTGCCATCAGCAATCAGCTCAATCCATTCGATATAATGTTTTTCTTCCATAGGGTGGGGCACACTACCAACTTTAACTTTGTAGCCATTAGCAATTTTTTCGATTACTGGCACATGTTTTTCGGTTGAACTATCAGCAGTTTGCTCAGGTAATTGTTCCATTTTTTCATCGCAGCAAACTAAGTCGCCGTCTCCTGCATGAATTACTTGAACGATATTACCACATACATTGCATTTATAAATTTTATTTAACTCAGTCATTGTTATTCTCCTTTTGTTTACACTGTTTACACACTCCGTAAAACTGTAATTTAAATGTAGAAATTTTATGTTGCTTATTTGTCTTAACCGCTTGAGATACATTGTACATCATCTCAGGCAGGTGTAAATCATAAATTTTATGGCATTTATTGCAAAAAAAATGGCTATGATCATCGGTGAAAGCATCAAAATGTTGCTGCTCACCTGGTTGCGCCAGTTTTAAAATAATGCCTGCATCAGCCAGCTTATTTAAATTGCGATATACAGTACCCAAACTAATTTTTGGCATTGTTTTTCTAACTCGTGCAAATACTTCATCAGCAGTTGGATGAGTCCGTAATGCTTGTAATTCAGCCAAAATTATTTTGCGTTGTTTAGTGTTCATGATTTCTTAATTTGATAATAGTAATTATTCCTAAATTATAAACAATTGGTTTAAGGTGTCAAGGAATTTTGTTAAACTAAATTATATTTTTAAAGAGGATAAATATGAAAAGTTATAGGAAAGAATTATATTTTAATGTGCCGTCACGACGCGGATTTATTAACATCACACCTGAAGTTGAAGAATGTTTGCATGAAAGCGGCATTAAAGAAGGTTTAGTATTAGTAAATCCAATGCATATCACGGCATCAGTTTTTATTAATGACGATGAATCAGGTTTACATCATGATTATGAAGTATGGCTGGAGCAAATGGCACCACATGCGCCAATCGACCAATATCGGCATAATGATACTGGTGAAGATAATGCTGATGCGCATATCAAGCGCCAAATCATGGGCCGTGAGGTTGTAGTTGCAGCTACCAAAGGTGAATTAGATTTTGGCACCTGGGAGCAGATTTTTTATGGCGAATTTGATGGTCGTCGGCGTAAACGCGTATTAGTCAAAATCATCGGAGAGTAGGGTGAGTGATTTAGTAGAAATTATTCAAGGTGATATTACTATGATGAGTTTACTTTGAAAAAATATAAGAAAGCCTTGGATACTTTCTCGTTCCTCGCAATGACAAACATATTTATTGCAAGTTCAATCGTACTAATGACGGTAGAGGGGTAATGAACGAAACATTTAACTTAGTATCAGAATTTCAACCTGCTGGTGAGCAGCCGCAGGCTATTGCCAGTTTAATTGATGGCTTGGAATCCGGTTTGGCGAAACAAGTTCTGCTTGGTGTTACTGGCTGTGGTAAAACTTTTGCTATTGCTAATGTTATTAACAAAGTCCAACGACCAGCTTTGGTAATTGCTCCAAATAAAACTTTAGCAGCGCAGCTATATGGCGAAATGAAAGCATTTTTCCCTAATAATGCTGTTGAATATTTTGTGTCATATTATGATTATTATCAGCCTGAAGCTTATATTCCATCGAGCAATACTTATATCGAAAAAGATGCATCGATTAATGATTATATCGAGCAAATGCGCTTGTCTGCTACCAAAGCTATCTTAGAACGCAAGGATACAATTATCGTAGCTACAGTTTCTGCTATCTATGGCTTGGGAGATCCTGAGTCATATTTAAAAATGGTATTGCATCTGGTTCGCGGTGATAAAATTGATCAGCGCAGTATTTTGCGTCGCTTAACGGAATTACAATATACCCGCAATGAAATGGATTTGTATCGAGGCACTTATCGAGTGCGTGGTGATGTGATTGATGTTTTTCCGGCTGAGTCTGAACGTGAAGCGGTGAGGATTGAATTGTTCGATGACGTGGTCGAAAAGATTAGCTATTTTGACCCGTTAACTCTTAAAACATCACAAGAACTTGCGCGCGTAACTATTTATCCTAAAACACATTATGCCACACCAAGGCAGACTATATTAGATGCTATTGATAATATCAAAATAGAATTAAATCAGCGTTTAGAAGAGTTGCGTACACTAGATAAATTAGTTGAAGAGCAGCGTCTACGAGAGCGAACTTTGTATGATATTGAGATGATGCAAGAGTTAGGCTATTGTTCAGGAATCGAAAATTATTCGCGTTATTTGTCCGGTAGAAAAGAAGGTGAGCCACCGCCAACTTTGATAGATTATTTGCCAGCAAATGCTTTATTGGTTATTGATGAGTCGCATGTTACTGTACCGCAATTAGGCGCAATGTATAAGGGCGATCGCTCGCGCAAGCAAACCTTAGTTGAATATGGTTTTAGATTGCCGTCGGCTTTAGATAACAGGCCATTAAGGTTCGATGAATTTGAGCTGTTGATGCCACAAACTATTTTTGTTTCTGCAACACCCGGGCCTTATGAACAAGAGCGTGCCGATGACATTGCTGAGTTAGTTGTGCGCCCAACAGGCTTAGTTGACCCAGAAGTTGAAATTCGGCCTGTTACCACGCAAATAGATGATTTAATGGCGGAAATTAAGCTTAGAGTTGAGAAAAATGAGCGTGTATTAGTCACCATTTTGACCAAACGCATGTCAGAAGATTTAACTGAATATTTAACCGAACATGATATTAGGACCAGATATTTGCATTCTGATATTGGTACGATAGAACGCATGGAAATTTTGCGTGATCTGCGTTTGGGTGCTTTTGATGTATTAGTTGGTATTAATTTGTTGAGAGAAGGTTTAGATTTGCCTGAGGTTTCATTGGTAGCCATTTTAGACGCTGATAAAGAAGGCTTTTTGCGTTCCGAAAGATCGTTGATTCAAACCTCGGGCAGGGCGGCGCGAAATCTTAACGGCAAAGTCATTATGTATGCTGACACTATTACTGGTTCTATGCAAAGGGCATTGGGCGAGATGGATCGACGCAGAATAATCCAGTTGGCATATAATCAAGAGCATAATATCACGCCTAAAGGTATTGCCAAAAAGATTCATGATATTATGGGAGTTGGTTATGAAAAAGAGCCTAAATTACGTAAACATGGCGGTAAAATTCGCGAACGAGCAGCAAAATACGAGATTATGTCACCACAACAACTAACCAAAGAAATAACAAGATTAGAAAAGCGCATGTATCAACATGCTAAAGATTTGGAATTTGAACAAGCAGCTAAAATGCGCGATCAGATTCAAGAGATCAAACAGCAGGTTTTTGGAGAATAATAATGCAAATAATTTTAGGATCATCATCAAAATGGCGCAAGCAAGTACTAGAACAGGCCGGTTATAAGTTCAAAGTAATGTCTCCGGACATTGATGAAAAAGCCATTCGGCATGATGATCCGGAACAATTAGCTTTAGCAATTGCCAATGCCAAAGCAGATGCTTTGTTACCTCGAATAGCTGAACCGGCATTATTAATTACCATTGATCAAGTTGTGGTTTGCGATGGTAAAATCTATGAAAAGCCTGTGTCTGCCGAACAAGCTCGTGAGTTTATGTGCAGTTATGCACATTTTCCTGCAAGCACCGTAACGGCAGTCGTTGTAGTCAATACAGAAACTGGCAAAAGAGTAGATGCTGTCGATATTGCGACCGTCTATTTTTACTCAATACCAGAATCAGCTATGGAAGAACTAATTGAACAAGGCGATATTTTTTCTTGTGCTGGTGGTTTCCAAATCGAATATGGTGATGGTAAAATTGTGCCATATGTCAAAAAAGTCGAAGGTGCAATTGATAGTGTCAAAGGCTTGCCAATGAGGATATTAGAGCAATTATTGGTTAAAGTTAATTGATCTTTTGCGCAACCAGCTGCGATATTCGGCAATAATATCTTGCATGATTAGTTCAAATGATAGCATAAAGCATTTCTCTGGTATATTATGGAAAAATTAGCTATAATCTCCGAACGTAACGCCTAAATGCCTTTAGTATGTGGTGTTGTTGATAGTGCCAAAGGACTGTCGCTGTTGCTATTAATGTGATTTTGGGGAGAGAACATATAGTGATTAGCATATTTGATATTTTCAAAACCAGTATTGGTCCATCTAGTTCACACACTATG
>SDBS01000007.1_pt1 | contig 126227 bp, 216 predicted proteins | sample 2277091 | NCBI WGS metagenome assembly SDBS01 (sample SAMN10404972, study PRJNA504765) | marine sediment metagenome | isolation source: marine sediment core GS10_PC15, 163 cmbsf | place: Arctic Ocean: Southern Knipovich Ridge | collected 2010
TGCGGATCAGGCACAGTTGATACGTTGTCAGTCCTTGTCCAGCTCCTCAGATTTTACTCAGGAGAGATTATTGGAATTAAGCAACAAGGGGACAACGGAGGTAATTGACGAATCCTCAGTAACCGCAACCCTAGAATTTAATGATTACGGAGGAACTGATAACTTTGTAGCCCTATTAGGACAAGGGTTATATAATTCCACAAGAACTAATGATTATGTACATGATGATAACATATTTGAAAATGCTAGTGTAGATATTACAGCACAGTTAGCAGGTGATGATGCCTCAGCCATTCAAAGTACTATGTGGTTGGGTAATGCCTTTTTAACTGGGTTTTCCATGTCCTACAGTGTGGACGGTGTGGCAACTGAATCATATGATTTTGAAGGTGACTTCAAGAGATGGTTCCTTAATGATTACAAGAACGCTAGCTCATACAAAGCTGACTTTTCATCTGCAACCACAGCTATTATATCAGGAACTAACCTTTCCTCAACTTCTAGTACAGGTATAGGTATCCTAGTAACAGTTAACAATGAAATAGTAGCAGATACTCCTGGCGGAGATACCGTTACCGTGGTGGACAATGGTTCTGATACTGATATTACTTGTAGTCCTGCATTAGCGTTGGTGGATGGTGACAGAATACGGCTGGTAGCGAGTGGTACTGGATCTATCTTTCCATCGCTTCCAACTACTCCCGATGGATTGGGTGGATTACGTGGAGATATGGTTGATATTTTTCTTTGGGATCCGTCTTCTGGAACTGAAGAACGTGTACTCAGAGTTCAGTCAGTTGATATTACTTGTGATCTTAGTAGGGATACCAAGGACGAGTTGGGGAATAATAAGCCCTATTTCCGGGCATTAAACCGTCCCATTGATGTGGCTTTGACGGTTGAATTAGCTGATAGTGACCTAGAGATGGTAGCTAAAATGGCAGGTTCTGAAACAACCTGGGACGCAGATACTTTAGACAGTATAGATATTGACGATTTCGTAAGGACAAATAAAGTATTCGTGAAGCTCTATAATAGTGAAACCGACAGAGCAGCTTCCAACTTACTGAAGATGATCGAGATTTCCAACCTCTCCCTCAGCTCGGAAGAAGGATCGGTCAGCGTCGGGGAAGATAAAACCGTAACTTTATCCTTGAGTTCGGATAATTTCCTGATCTCAGGGTCTTCAAACAATCCTCTTTTATGATTAGAGGATAATCAATAACATAGGTAGGAACCTGGATTTGTTGCCTATATCAACGTTCTGGGTTCCTTTCCTAGTCTATATAGGAGACAAAATGAAAGAATATAAGAAAGGTGAAGTACTATATAATTTATATATTGAACAAGAGGAGAGTGTTCCAGTAATTGCCTCTTTATTTGGGGTTTCAGGTGATACAATAGTTTATTGGATGAAAAAACATAGTATTAAAAGGAGAACCACATCAGAAGCTGTTAAGTTGTCATATGTAAAAGGTAGAAAAGAAATGCTTTTGTGTAAAGAATATGAAGAACTTTTGCCTAAACTTTATTTAGATGAGGAGAAAAGTACAGCTGAAATAGGGGAAATACTTGGGATACCTCATCAGACAATCGGTTGCTGGCTGGCTAAATTTAATATACCAGCTAGGAAATCTGGAGCTTCTGGAGTTAAAAATGGTAAATGGAAAGGCGGTATCACTTCTGAATATAATCTACAAAGAGCTAAATTTTCTCAATCAGGACTACCATTTAAGTGTTTCGAGAGGGACCTATTCACCTGCCAAACATGTCTTAGATCAGTAGAGGTGTCAGGTAGATTAAACGCACATCATATTCTTTCTTTTGCTGATCATAAAGAACATAGATTTAATTTAGATAACTTAATAACCTTGTGTGTAGATTGCCATTTTAAGGTACATGGAAAGAAAAGAAAACAATAAATATACATTACACCTAATTAGGGAGTGGAAGTTTTTCCCTCCCTTTTTTATTAAAGGAGAACACAGATGAAAGGGTATGGTAAGGAATTGGTAATGGATTTACACAATTGCAACTTTGATAAGTTTAATCGTAAGGAGCTTAAGAAGTTCTTTGTTAGTTTATGTAAAGAAATAAATATGGTCAGAGCACCTCTCCACTTTTGGGACTATAAAGGATATGAAGACGAATATGAAAAAGACCCAGACCATATAAAAGGTACCTCAGCTGTACAATTTATAAGAACAAGTAATATAACTGTGCATTGTCTTGATGTATTTAAGAGTGCGTACGTTAATGTGTTTAGTTGTAAAGAGTTTGATTCTAACAGGGTGGTTACTTTCTGTGAAAACTTCTTTGAAGGTAAGGTTGTTGGTGAGCCAATTGAAATAGTAAGGAGATAATATGTTAGGAGTAATGATTATACCTACAGGTATAGGTTGTGAGATTGGGGGTCATGCTGGGGATTCTAGTCCTGTTGCCAAGATGTTAGGTGCTTGTTGTGATAAATTAATTATACACCCTAACGTGGTTAATGCCTCTGATATAAATGAAATGCCTGAGAATTCATTATATGTAGAAGGTTCAATTTTAGATAGGTTTCTAAATGGTTCAATTGAATTAGAGGAAGTTAAGCAAAACAAAATACTAGTAGCAACTAACCATCCAGTAAGGAACGATACCATCAATGCTACTTCAGCTGGTAGAGCAACTATTGGTATAAATGCAGAGATATTAGAATTAGACACACCACTTAGGATGATAGTTAGTTTTAAAGATGGTAGAGCTACTGGAAATGTTCTTGGTTGGAAAGAATTAGTAGAACAAGTATCTCATTATTCATTTGATGCGTTAGCAATACATACACCAATTGAAGTTAGTAGGGGTATAGTTTTAGATTACTTTAGAAATGGTGGTGTAAATCCTTGGGGAGGTGTTGAGGCTTTAGGTTCTAAACTAATAGCTACGGCTTTGAATAAACCAGTGGCCCACGCACCAACAGATACCACTACCCCTGAAGATGAAGAACTATATTTCTTTAATGAGATTGTAGACCCACGTATTGCACCAGAAGACATCTCTAAGTGTTTCTTTCATTGTGTACTGAGGGGGTTAAATAAAGCACCAAGAATCGGAAAGGGTATTTCAGTAAGAGATATAGATTTTATGGTATCACCATATGGTTGCTGGGGAGAACCTCACAAAGCTTGTGAAAAGTTTGGAATACCAATTATAATGGTTAGAGAGAATAAAACTATACTAAATGAAAAGATACCTGACCATTGTATTGTTGTAGATAATTACTGGGAAGTAGCCGGTATAGTTATGAGTATGAAATCTGGAATACACCATTTATCTGTAAGAAGACCACTACTTCAAACTAAAGTTATAAATAAAGGAGAATAAAGATGACAGAGGAAACCAAAGAGTTAAAAGAAGAACAGAAGAAAGCTGAGAAAGAAATTAAGGAGGATATAGATATCCAGGAAGCGGAAACTGAGGTTAAAACAGGTGAAAGAGTAGTTGATCTACCAACCCTAGGAGAAGTTATTATATCCTTTCCTTCAATTGCCATAGACCAAGAGTGTAAACATCTTTATTCCAAGGAAGTAATTAGACTAATGGAAGAAGGTGAATTGAAACCTGCACGTGTAGTAGAAAAGATGATGAGAGCTAATGGTTCCTGGACAGATGAAGATGATGAAGAAGTTGATAAAATGACCAAGGAACTACAGAACCTACTAATTACTATCAACGAATTAAGAATGCAGCATGGGAACTTAAAACCTAAAAGACCTAATGTTAAGAAAGTAAGACAAGAACTAGAAGACAAAATAGCAGAGAATGAGAGTAAACGTATTAGGTTGCAACGTAGGTTAATAGAACTAGGTATGTACAAGGAGAATCTATTATCTACCTCAATTGAAGAGAGATCCAGCAGACAAGCCCTCAACTACAAGATGTATAAGTGTACAAACAAGGATGGAAAGCCACTCTTTTCTTCATTTGATGAAATGTTGTCCTACAATAAGAGTAAAGATTTAGAAAGATTAAGCGGGGAATGCTTGACCTTTTGGAGTGGTATTGATGACCCTTTATTAGAAAGCTTAGTCGAAGAGATGATTGGCAACTAAGATACGCAATCAGTCTGGAACTAAAACAGCCGTTATTTGAAGGCGAGATAGCTTCATTTGATATAAATAGAATGAGATTCCTATACTGGTTAAACTTCTATCACTATATATATTCCAAACCAGATAAGGAAAGACCTAAAGAAGAAATAATCAACAATGATGTACTATTAGATGAGTACATGAGACAAAAGATAGCTAGAGATAAAATGCCACCTACTAAGATTAGAAGAAGTAAAGGTTCCAAAGGTGGTACAGACGTTATAAACTTTAATAATTAGAGAAGAGTATGCCAGACGAACATGCAGCGGTACAATTTGATGCAGTAGGGTTTGAAAAGATACTGAATGCATTTAAGCAGATTGATAAAGAAGCTAGGAAAACAGCTAGTTCAATTGCTAAAGGTCAGGAAGTTAAAGCTCTAACTAAGAGAGATTTCCTTTTACAGAAGATTATTCTTAGAGAGAAAAAACTTAGGGATATGAGAAGGGAAATAGCTGGAGTAAAACCAGCTGATTTGAAAGATCCAGGAAGGTTAGAGCTGTTTACAAAGAAAGCTGAACAGTTTAAGAGACTTAGTAGGCAAGTATTTATACTTAATACTGAATTAAAAAAGACTGAGACTACTGCTAGAGATGCTATGAAGAGGTTGGCAGACGGTTCTAGTATTGCTGCTCAGAAACAAAGAGACTTAGCTCAGATACAGAAAGTTTTAACTGCTGGAATGTTGCAATTTAGAGGAACTGCAACTGGAATAGGTCAAGTTACTAGGCAGGTAGTTCTACTTACTCAAAACTATCAAAGACAACGTAGTGCCCTCACTTCTATAAATAGATTAATAGCTGAGAATATAAGATTAGGACGTGGTACTAAGGTTTTAGAGACCCAACAGAGAAAGATTTTAGCATTACAGATGAAAACCTCTAATGAGTTAGCAAGATCAAAGAAACAGTTAAGAGGTTTCTACAACGAAGCTAATAAGAGTTCCAGAACCTGGACACAAGGGTTAATGTCCCAGCAGAAAATGATCCAAGATATAGGAACTAGATTAGGAATTGCAGTTCAGAAGATTATCACTTACCGTATAGCCTTTGGTATTTGGAGACAGGGACTTATCCAAATCAGGGACGTATTCGATCAAACTATCAAAGTAGATGATGCAATGCAAGACCTTAGGAAGGTTATGCAATCTACTCAACCTACCTTTGACAGATTACAAGAGAGTGCGTTCAACTTTGGTATAAAATTCGGTAGATCAATAAACGAAGTTATAACAGGGTTTAAAGTATTTGCACAGCAAGGTCTTTCAGCTAATGAAATTATGAATAGGATGAACGCTACCCTTTTAGCAGTCAGTGGTTCAACCCTTTCTACATCTGAAGCAGTTGAAGCTTTAACGGCTGTAGTCAAAAACTTTCCTGAAATGCAAGCTAGAGTTACTGACGCTGTAGATAAATGGACACGTGTTGCTGCTACCGCTCCTGTTACTGCTCAAGACTTAGCTAATGCCGTTAAACAAGTTGGTGTTGCTGCTTCAGAAGCTGGTGTTTCACTTGATGAATTAAACGGTATTGTAGCTGCTGTAGCTGAGGTTACCAGAAAAACAGGTAATGCTATTGGTACTTCCTTCAAAACTATCTTCGCAAGATTCCCAAGAAAGAAAACTATAGAAGCTTTACAAACATTAGGTGTTAGTTCTCTTAAAACCTCCGGTCAGATGAGAGACTTTGCCAGTGTTATGACTGATTTAAGGAAGAAGTGGGATGACATTACTGACGTTCAGAAGAAGAACTTTGCACAGACTATAGGTGGAATTAGAAGGTATAACGACTTTATAGCTTTAATGAGGAATTACGATACCTTTATTAGAGAAACTACAGAGAGTCAGATTTCATTTGGATTTGCAGAGAAAGCCTCATTAGCTGAAACAGAAAAACTTAAAAGACAGATTCAATCAATTGGTACACAGTATGAAAGGTTGAAAGTATCCATAGGTGAAGGTGGTTTAACTGATTCCTTAATGGGATTACTCAAAATAGCTGATAGGGTATTAATCTCTTTTACGGCTAATAGTCATGCTATTTCAGGATTAATTATAGGTTTAACTAAGTTCATTACAATTGGTGGTACTGTTTTTATTATAATGACAACTTTGTTGGGGGCATTACAGAAGTTAAATACAACCTTATTTGCTAGTGCTACTGCTGCTGAGTTTGCTAACAAAAGTTTAGTTAAGTTTGCTAATACAGCCAGGTTTGTTACTGGTTCTTTAGGTATGATTGCTATTGCTGCTACTGTTGTTTATACAGCTTACCAAATACTTTCCGCTGCTACTGATAAATCTGCTGAAAGTATGGATAAGTTCAACAAGGTTATGGATGAGCACAACCAAAAAATGGCTCAATTGAAAAGAGAAGCTGCTGCTGCTGGAGGTCCTGATGTTTTAAAGAGGTTTGAACAAACACAAAGAATACAACAAATGTCTAAGGATCTGACTGAATATACTCTTAAGCTACAAGATTTTGCAATTGTCCAGAAGAATATAGATGCAGTAATGGCGAAGAGGAAAGGTGTTTCTGCTGGGCTTTATACTACAGGACTTCCTAAACACAGACAAGAAACTCCTATAGAGCAAGAAAGTAGAGCCTTAGTGATAGTTAATAAAAAGCTAGGATCCTCTTATACCTCATTAAAACAAGCTATAGATAAATTAAGAGATTCTAAAACTATAGAACAATTAAATATGCAATTAATAAGAGCTAATATTGCATATCAATCTGGAGCTAAGGATATAAAGTTTTATGTACAAGCTCTACAAAACTTGGAAGGTTTTAAGATAACCCAGCATATTGCAGACTTAGAAAAGCTACAACAGACACTTGAAAGGGGAATGGGACCTAAATCTAGGGAAACTATACAAAAGTTATTTTCAGACATACTAGGTGAGGATATACCAACAGAGAAGATTGGTGTAGCATTGATTATGTTGGCTGAGAGGATAGAATTAAGTAAAGCTGCATTAGAGAGATTAAGAAGTATACTTAAGGATATAGGAAAGGATGATGCTACATTCGTATTGAGAGATAATTTCTCCAAGACTGCTAAGACTATAGCTGAAGTTCAATTTAGATTACAAGGTTTAAGAGGATTATTAGATACTAAGGCTGATACTACTTTTATGTTTGGGGAGGATTTCGATAGATTAGGCTCTAAGATCAAAGAGTTAAAGTCTGGATTGGAGAGTATTAGAGCTGCTAGGGTTAACTTATTCAAAACTAGGGCAGTACAGGAAGCAGACTTACTATCTAACCTGCTGATAGAGAAAGGAACTAGAGAAGAAATAACAAAAATACTTGGTGATCAAGCTGCTGTAGCTAAAAAGATTACTGAGCTATCTGGTGCCCCAAAGGATAAAGGTCTATTTCAACAGGAAGCTATAACTCGTTTAAAAGAGTATCTTAAAACATTAAAAGAGATTAAGGATGAGAGAGGTAATTTAAACAGGGAAGAAACAGAATTACTTAAACTGTTAAAGGATAGTCTTTTTACACTAAGATTAAGATTAGACGTAGTAAACGATATTAAAAAGGCAACCATAACTGAAGTTGCTATATTAAATAGGCAAAAGAACCTTCTTTTTTCATTTGATATTACCCAAAAAGGTATACTAGAAGTAGAAAAGAAAAGACTAACTATAGAAGAACAAATAGCAAGAAAGATATTAGAAGAGCAACATAAGATTGCTAAAGCTAAGGACATTGTAGAAGGTACCAATACTGCCAGAGAAGTTGAGTTAAAAATACATGCATTAATTACTAAGTTTCTAACTAAGAAGCTAGAGCTGACAAATAAAATAAGACTAAGTACTGCTCAGAATATAATCAACTTGAAGAAATCAGTAATGGAATCCCTATCTGGTGGAATAGGAGCCATACCTCTTCAATTGGTAACCAGAACAGAAGATTTAGATAGACTTAAAGCAGAAGAGAAAGACGCTATAACAGAACTAACCAGAGCAAGACAAGCAGGAGACGCTGCTGCTACTAACCAAGCTATTGAGAACCTCAGAAGAATAAAGTTTGAGATGGATGAGATAGGTAAGTTATTTCCTAACTTATTTCAACCTTTCTTGGAACAGTTAGTCAACATAAGAATGGAAGACTTATCTAGGGTTATTTCTGAGTCATTAGTAGGAGGAGGCGTAGGTGATATAATAGCCCAAGGAATTACCACTTCTTCAGTTGCCGGATCACAACTATATTTTGATGCAATAGATAAAGCTTCTAAAGGTATAGCACTCAATCAAGAAGAAATTAATGCTGTTCTAGATAAAGGTGGTAAACAGTTTGAGAATGCTTTAAAGGCAGGTGCTATATTTGGTGCTCAGATAATAGGACAATCACTTGCTGGTGGTGGTAAGAATGCTGCTTTATTTGCTAATTTAGGTGGTATATTTGGACAAGCTGCTGCTGAGGAGTTCTTGTCAAAATCTTTAGGAGCATTTGCTGGACCTTTAGGAGCATTTGCTGGGTCAATATTAGGTGGGTTATTTGGTAAGAAATTCGATAGAAACTTCTCGGCGATTGATTCCAACACAACCGCCCTAAAACGGAATACCGTGGAAATTAAGAATAATAATTCCTTACTTTCGCTCCAAAGAGAATTTATAAATGCTCCTACAAAATTCCGAGCTCCGCCAGCTACAGGAAACTTCGGAGGAGGAATAAATCCTCCTATAAATCTTCAGGTTAACATAGAAGGTGGAAATGTATCAGCCAATGTGGTGGAAAGCTTTGACGACACCAATCGGCTAATTGGGTCGCAAAATAGGAGGTTCTCGATAGTATAATGAATATAATCTATGGAATAGTGAATGTTATCAACAGGAAAGTATATATAGGAAGTACTACCCGACCACGTAGAAGGTTTATTGAACACAGAAAAGAATTAAGACACGATATACATTCAAACCGATATTTACAGAATTCGTACAATAAACATGGATGTGAGTGTTTTCATTATCATACTCTAGAATCAGATATTCCCTTCGGGTTACTTGAGGACAGGGAAAGATACTGGGTTAGATACCTTAATTCTGATAATAGGAATTACGGTTACAATATTACAAAGGCGGATTATATAAATAGAGCTTTTATTATTTCAGATGAAACAAGGGATAGAATGGGGCGTAAGGGGGAAGCTCACCATTATTATGGTAAACATCGTTCTAAGGAAACAAGAAGGAAAATAAGTGAGGCTCAGATAGGAAGAAAACCTTCTGAGGAAACTAGAGCAAAACTATCTAAAGCTAAAATAGGTAAAACTCCTTGGAATAAAGGAATACCTTGTCCTGAGGACGTTAAGAAGAAGATTTCAGCATCTGAGAAAGGTAAGAAAGCGTCTAAAGAAACAATAGAAAGAATGATAGCAGCGCAACGTAAGAGACGTAAATATGACATTGATAATGGAATACCACATCCTTCATATAAAGTAGTTGAGCAGCTTGATATGGTTTCAGGAGAGGTAATAACAACCTACCCTTCAATGGTAGAAGCTAACAGACAAACAGGTGCTAGCAGTATATCAGAGTGTTGTGCAGGACATAGAAATCATTCAGGAGGATACAAGTGGCGACTCGTATAAGTTTTAGAAATATCGACAATTCAAATGTATATTCCGTGCCTATAAATCCTTTGTCGGTAGACATCGGTGACTCGACCGATTATAGTGTAGCAGGAGTTTTAGACGGATCCGCTATAAGAGTTACCTCATCGTTTGATAACCGAGTCCGTAAGTTAACCTGGGATGCGTTCGAGTATGGTAGCTCATCTGGTGCAGGTGTGAGGTTCGATGGAATGTTGAGCGAGTTACGCACATATAAAGGGCAAAATAAGGAACTTAATCTACAAACTATAGATATTGACCTCTCACGGGGCTACAAATCCATCTTTGTGGACGACGTGAAAACCACTACAGTACGTGGGGCAAGCAAAAACATTAGAATAGTGTTAGAGATATTATTCAGATACACGGAGGCGATATAAATGTTACCTGTGAAATTCACATCTGTAAATAGTTCTCCACAACCATACGAAGCTAAGGATGTCACTCCTATAGGTAAGGTGGAAACGACTAGCACTCCATATTCCGTTAAGTCTCTTGGATTAAATTTATCACGTTATGCCATAACTAAAAGTCAGTTTATGACGAATGGTGAGTTTGAAACTGCCGGTAGTAGTACTGTTTTTGATTCTTGGCCTGAAATAAGTGCCGGTGGTACTGTATCAGATGAAACAAGTATAGTTAATTCGGGGGGACATTCCTGCAAACTAACCTTTGGACCTACAGATAATGATTGGGTTAAGATTAGTCAAACTATTACAGTTACTGCTTCTACAGATTATATTCTTACATTTGATACAGAGGGAGATGGTGGTAATGGTCAAATTAGGTATAGTGTTTATGATGAATCAAATGGAGATTGGATTAGAACCGAGTCTACCACTGGGGTAGCTGGAGCAACTGGAGTAGATTGGGTAGAGGTGGAATATGAATTTACAACTCCTGTAGGATGTACCTCTATTACTATTAATCTGGTGATAAATACATTTACAATACATGATACTGTTTGTTATGTTGATAATGTTAGTTTAGTTGGTGTTGGAGCTGGTGGTACTAGTGTTCCTGACTTTGTTAATGCAACCAACCTTACACTTGTAGATGAAGGTGTAAATCCTTTAGTTGGCTTTTACCATGGTGGCGGTGCTCCTCCTGGTTTTTCCTCCATTACTAAGTTTGCGTATAAATATACTGGTTACCTATATGCTAGACAAACAGGAATTATGGAACTCTCCGCTATAGGTATAGGTCAGTTGAGAGTTAAACTAGGTACTAATAGGTATGCTTATGGTAATTCCTCAAGCTATTGGGAATTGGATCCTCTCTATTATAAAAGCTCAGGGTACTCCCTAACAGCAGGTGAGTTTACTGAAATTGAAATACTTTACTACACTGATAGGGAAGAGTCTGGGTTTACCTTATTATGGAAAAACTCAGAGTTTTGGGGAGATACTTCTGATGAATTTAATCAAGGACTACCACTTTCAGCTGGTATAACTTCCACTCAAGATTCTTTTTTAACTTCACAAACTGCTGTAGGTGTAAAAGAATTAAATATCACACAAGGAAAAGATGAATCTTCCACTATGAGGTTTGAAGTACCTCTGGACAAAAGTGGTGGTACTGGGTATTATTATGATCCAGGAATGGATTGGTATGTATATAATGGTAATACTAATGTAAAATTTAAGAGAGGGTGGTTAGTAGAAGGCTCTGTTGGGTATAAAAACTCGTCCGGGACTAAAGAATATGTAAAGAAGTTTACTGGGAATATAGATAAGATAACACCAAAGCGTACCTCAAAAGGTGTAGATACTCTTTCAATTGAATGTATTGGCTTTGAGAATTTCCTTAATACTACTTTAAACTTGAATTATCCAGATATGTTAGATTACTGGATTTCTGGCTATGCTGGTAATAACTACAATGATAAACAACCAGAGGGGGTGCATCAACCTACAACCTATGATGGGTGGGAACTTACTAAAGTTGTTCAGTCTTTAATGATTAGGGGGTTCATAGACCCAACCTTATTTATAAAGAAGAGACAGTACCTAGACTCTACGGATACAGTATCTGACGGTTCATTCCTTATGCAGAGGGCTGCCCCTACTTATATTTATTTAGATAGAAGTAGAAATTATGGTCAACCGTTTTCTGTGCTTGGTGATGATACAATTGATACCTCTTATATAATAGAGAGTAATTTTGGTGATACTATTACTGACTATATAAATAAGATAGTTGATCCTTTTGGATGGGAATGGGGGTTCATGGATTACTATGATGGTGGTCCATTTCTAAGACCTACTAATAATCCTACTTCAATCAAAACAACTGCTGATAGTAGTGTTGGTGGTTTTACTAATTTCCTCTATGATTTAGAAGCTATAAATGGTGAGTATAAATTAGGTGTAGATGCTGGTGATTTTGCCGAATTTTCCTTTAAAGGTAAAAAAATAGATGCCATAATACCTTTATCTAGTAAGGGAGGTGTAGTTTCTACTGTTGATGATGGTAGTACAACTACTGTAATAAATGTAACTGCTGGGGATGGTTCTAGTTTCTCAGCTAGTAATAGAATAATTGTTCAAATGGGAGATGAAGATGAAGATTCAATTATACAAAGTATTAGCACTGATGCAATCACAATTAGTCCAGCATTATCTAGAACCCCTACTGTTGGTTCTTATTTTAAGTCTGCTACTTTCTCAGCTGAAGTAAGAAGAGGCACAACTTGGGCTACCGCTACTCCTATTACTACAGTATATGGTAGTTCTGCTTGGGATTCTACTGATTACCAGTCATTTGAGAGAATAGGATTTGATGGTTTAAATAATCCAAGTTTAAATACAGATGAAGGTGGTATTAGTGGTGAAAATCTTAGGTTTTATTACCAAGGTTTGGATCCAAGAATAGTTAGAAATCCTTGCCAGTTTAAGATAGCAGGAGACTTAACTTTTGATGATCATTTAGTTAGATTAACCAGATTACCCGATGTGGAGGTGCTTTCATCTGGTACACTATATGTAGATTCTTTATTTGTTTATGATAATAATAACTTTAAACCATTATTTACCTACAGGACAGGTGATGCTATAGCTAGTGGTACTGTAATGGAATTAAACCTTGTTGATACCGCTAAAGATCAAAGAAATGAGACTATCGTAGTAGGTAGAAGAATAGGTACAGAGACTGCTGGGGTTAGTGATAGGGTTATTAACCCAAACAATCCCACATTTAAACACATTAATAGTAGAGCATTAGATATGGGTAGTATCATTAATTCAGGTACTACTAATTTTATGGGCAGACCGTTACAAACAATACAAATTGCACCAGAGATTTCATCTGTAAAAAGAGCAGACCATTGGGCATCTGTATTTGTGACTAGATATAGAAAACCAGAAAGATCCCCTAACTATAGGGCTTTAATGAATCCACTGTTAGAAATAGGTGATTGTATTGCAGTAAGTGATGAGAGTAGGAGTATAATTAATACCTATAACAATTTATGGATTGAATCTATTAACACTAAGGTTACTCCCACTTTAGCTGTTGATAATATGGAAACTACTTCGTATGAACCTTGGTCTTCTTTCTCTCCAAGACCGCAGGTTACTAGTTTAGATAACTTTGGTGGTAAAGCAATAGATAACCTGACCATATTACAATCCGAAGATAAGAAAGTTACTTCATCTAGTGATCCATACAATCCATATACTTCACAAGAATCTAATAACTTAATGGAAGTAACATATGATCTGAATGTGGACGCAGATGTTAAAATAGATATAGTACATCAGAGTGGTATTGTTGTTGCTACATTATTGAATCCAGCAGGTGAAGAAGGCTCTAAAGGGTGGCTTAGACAGACTATAGGAAAAAACTATAAGGTAACCTGGGACGGTGTAGATATGTTTGGCGATTGGAATAAAATTACTCCTCTTGTTTTAACAGATACTACAAGTTCATCTATTTCATCTGGTTTTTATGTGGCAGAGGCTTTTAACAGTATAGGCTCTTATGAAAGGTTTTTTGTTAGGATTATAGTTGATGAAACTGTTTCTACAAAACTCCATATAATTACTTCTAAAGGGGATTTTACAGGCAATAACCAATGGATTTATACTCGTAGAGGAGGTCCTGTTACTATAGAAACTAATTCTAGTCCTCCCTATATTTCAATACCTGGTGTTACTTCATTACATCCTCCAGGTTTTGGATTAGGCTTCTTTTCTGATAGTAATATAATTGGTGGACAAGATGCAGGATTAAAGATTGGGGTTAAAAGCACAAACGCACTTAGAAGACCAAGTCAATTAATAGTTGATATTGATATGATATGTTTTGGTATTGTTGATATATCTGTTCTTATACCTATTTTTAAAACAGTAATTCTTAGACATCCTTTTCTTATAAGAACACCTTTGAGTGCTATTAATTTTACTGATTTTAAGGATAGATCAGAAGAGTATAACTTTTACTTTGATCCTGTTAGGTGGGGTTATTTATTTAGGAATATAGATTATTCATTTAGTCCAGATACGTTACTTAATGATGGTTTTGATATATATTCAAGTGTAGCAGTTATAGGACAGACGGCGTTTGCGGTGGCTTGGTATGTTAAAGTTATGGTTAAACTCATTGATCTCTCTGGAAGATCAGCAGTATCTACTATTTACCATAGGTGGGATGGACCTTTAAAAAGCGGGGTTACTGATACTACCGCTGGAGTTAGTGATGTTAATTATCTTAGATATTCTGCGGGTTCTTCCGTAGTATGGCCTTTGGTTACAGGTACGAGGACTTCACCACCTGATGTAGGTTCTTTTAGCAACTTCATAAAACAAGGGTTTATAACAGAGGCTGAGAGGGAAGGTTTTGGTTCATTAGGTTCAGCCAATTCTGGTTATGGTGTAACTTTTACTGTTTTCTATTAAAGGAAAATAAATGGGAAGAACTAAGTTTACAAAAGAAATACTATCTCAAATAGATAGAGCTACTAACCCTGATAGAAAATTAGGTAAGATTAAGGTTGGTGCACCTAAAGTATTAAGGTTTACTGAACAAGAGGAGATAGATAATCCTCAAGGCGTATCTTTTAAACTTAAGAAGAGATACTATAGTTTTGATAGAGGTAGTATATATGCTTTAGATAAGGTAGCTTTTAGTTCATTTGCGGGTAAAATATTCTATGGTGAGGTTGCAACTAATGTAGGTAATTTTATAGATGATGGATTCTTAGTTAATACTAACCTACACTACTCTGTTCAAGTATTTAGTGATAAAGCAAGGACAGTCAAGTTAAAGATAACATCACCAGCTTGTTCAATTGTTATATTGAATAACTTATTAGAACAGTTTAACTCTAGAGATGGATTCTTTAGTACTGGTATAATAGATATATCTTTATTATCAGGTTGGAATACCTTGGATATATTTTACTACAGACAAAGGACAGGTGGCTACTTAAAAATAGAGGGTGATTTAGGTAATCATATTTCGGCTTGGCGATCTGTAGATTTTGAACCTCCTACCAAACCACAATGGCATTCCACGCCTTTGGTTTCTGAATATATAGACCCTAATGATTTTGGTCAATTTCATAATGTATTAAGATGGAAGAAATATCCATCTGACGTAGCTTCAGGTGAGTTAGAGGATATAGTAGGTTGGGATATATATAGATCAATACCTGTTAATTTAGTAAATACAGGTGGTAGTAATGTAACTGTAGTTTCTGGTTGGGGGACTGACGGTTTTGTAGTTAGTGGGGATTATAGAAGTGTACTACCTTCTGAGGGAACTCTATATTCGCCTACTATTTCTGATGATTATACTATCAGTGGTACCGTATATCCTGGGGGTACTTCAGCTGAAAGCTATACTGTAGTTACAGTAAGTGGTACTTTTTCACCTGGACTAAGTGCTAGTGATGCTATATTTATAGATCATTTTAAACCTATATCAAGTATAGGTAACCACCCATCCTTACCTTTAGTAGTATCTGGTTTAGATAAAGATGTACTAAATGGGGAAACCTATAACTATTATATAAAAGCTATAGATAATAGTCCAAATAGGAATAAAAGTACTAAGTCAGATATACAAACTGTAGTAGCTGGTGATACGAGTCCTCCAGATCCACCTTCTGGTTTATCAGTTGTAACAAAGTTTAGAGATATTACTTTATTATGGACACCACCAACTGACGTTGATTTAGCTGGATATGCAATATTTGTAGATGGAACAGAGGTTGATAGGTTTCATAGTAAACAAATGAAAGGTTACACTTTTGAGTATGAAGAAGATGGAAATAACTTAGATCCAGCAGTAGAATATACTCTTGGGGTAAAAGCATTTGATTATGCTGGTAATTTAAGTACATTAGCTACAACTAGTAGTAGACCTGGGGCTATAGAAGGTGGTCAGGATGATTATGACGATGATGATAATGATGGATTCTGGATGGGATATGATGTAGGTAATGCAGAATATAGAATGTCAATGAAAGGTGGAGAGCAGAAACTTACCATGACTTCATCTGGACTAAATGTAGTAAGTGGTACAATAACTGCTGGTATTGTACAGACTGCAACATCTGGTCAAAGAATGGTAATGGATGGCTCCAATAATACATTTAAAATGTATGATAGTGGTGGTAATAATGTTATTATTATGGATGATACTTTAGAGGATTACTTGAATTGGGGAGGAAATTTTGGACCAGGTATACTTATAGATTCAGAGGATCTTACTCATAAAGGAGGTATCGTGCTTGCTGGGGGAGCTAGCTCTAGATACTTCAGTACTAACTCCTTATCGGATAATAATTCATATAGTCAAGTATTTCCAGGTAGACTTGTACTATCTAAGGCTTCAACAAATGTTGGACAGGTTGTATTACAACTCACAAGCACTGTTATTGAACCAATAGAGGATATGAATGGAGTTAGAATATATCAGTTACCAGAAATCAGTGAAAGCCAAAGTCTTCAATATGCTGATTTTGTATTAACTAGAGGGGATCGAACTATAAGTGATGTTACCACTTTTTCAGATGATGTAATTTTAAGCTCCGCCGACCTAATAGCTGAAGATGCTTCTTTTAACGATGTTATAGTTAGTGGTACAATAACTGGTACTATACAGACTGCATCTTCCGGTCAAAGAGTAATAATGGCTAGTGCTGATAATACGATAAAGTTTTTTGATAATGTTGGCAATCAAGTTGTTACTATAGATGATAATTTAAATTCTTGGCTTAATCTTGGGATTGATGTAGGTGCTGGAATTCTCATAGACGGCACTAATGTTGGTGGTTTTGGTGGTGGACTTATCTGTACTGGTCCTGCCATTGTGGGTTTATTTGATACTAATGATTTAGTATCATATTCAGACCATACAATAATACATCCAGGTATAATAGCTTTATCAAGGAAATCATCTCCCACCGATATAAGTACTCATATAGGTGACTCAGTTCAAATTAGACCAGTAGATGATTTTTCAACTGGTAGGATTTATGAATTACCGGATGCAGGTGATGATGCTAATTTTGTTTTAACAGAAGGTAATCAAACTATAAATGGTGACACTACCTTTACTGCCGAACTTAAAGGTACTAAAGGTTACTTAGCTTTTGGAGAGAACACAGCAATAAGTACAGATGCTTACTTGAAAGGTCCAGACGGTATTACTACTAGCGCTACAATTGGTTATAGAATGATACGAGACGGTAGTATTACAGGTATAAGTTTACAAACTAATGTTATAGCCAAAACAGATAATGGAGATTTGACTGCAAGACTTATAAAAGGAGGTACTCCTGTTTTTTCAGTCACTAAAAGTGTTACAGCTACAGGAATTCAAGGTAATCAGGACACCCAAACAAGAGGTACTGATACATTTTCTGCTGGAGATATTATATCTGTGGATTTAGTATGGGTAGATGGCCTTGTTGCTACGGTTGATGATACTGTAATATTGGTGGAATTTTATGATGATGGTTAATATTTGGAGGTTCATAAGGAACATGCTAAAGAAGTATAAGAGAAGTGAGTACTTGATCGGTATTTCATCTGGACATAGTAAGAAGGATATGGGTGCATTTTGTGAGATTACTAATAAGTATGAATATAGTTATGTAGGGGAACTATCGTTCAAGTTGCAAGAGTTGTTAAAAGAGTTAGGTTATAAGGTATATAGTCCTGATCCTGTATCAGATGAGTTAGGGTACCCGTTACATTTGAGGAGAAGTGTTGACTTGTTAAACCTCCATGAAGTAGACATAGCTATAGAACTTCACCTGAACAGGTTTAAAGATGTGAGAGCTAGTGGTTGTGAAACCTTAACAAATGAACAGGGAATATCACTTGCTACTATTATACAGGAAGAGGTAGTTAAGTTAGGGTTTAGGGATCGTGGAGTTAAGCAACTAAAGAATAAGTACTTCTTAAATAAGACAGAGTGTCCCGCAATAATTACCGAACCAGGATTCCTTTCATCTGAGAAAGATGTAGCTAAGATAACAGAGAAAGGTTTCCAAAATGAGTTCTGTGTTAACGTAGCAGTAGCATTAGACAGGTATCATGGTATAAGTTAGAATGGTAATTCAGGATCTTCAAATTGCTTATATTTATAGTTTGTGGTATCTATTTCCTCTGTCTCTTTAATTAATAATTCCACTAATATATCCCCATGACAAGATTTAGGTTTACACCAACAACCTAAAACTTTACCTTTTAACTCATGCAAATCATTTAAAAGGTGCTTACCATCTCCTTCCATAATCCACCACCAATAGGATGAAATAGAGTCTTCTCTGGATTTACAAATGAATTGTGCTTTAGTCTTTTTATCTTTAATGTGAGTAAATGGATTTCCCCACTTTGATGGTCTACCTATATAAACATCATAAGGTTCTTTTTTGCAATGAACTACAATTGTTTCCATATTTACCTCCTATCTAAAAGTCCTTAAATAGTGTATATTATCATTCTTATTAGTTGATATTAAACTGTCCAACTCTACCATCTCAATTGAAGTAAGTGGCTTTATATTGATAATAATGATATAAGTGCCCTGTATAAACTTCTTAACCTCTATCTTGGTATTAAACTTTCCTAATTCCTCAGCTTGTAACTCCGCTTTTAATAGTAACTCTTTAGGGTAGTGGTCTACTTTCGTTTGCATAGAGAACATAAGCCCTACACTGATACCTAATATAAAGGTAAATATTATTAGGTTAGCCATTTTCCTCTTTAATACGCTTAATTGCCACATCACAATATTCCTCTGATATATCTATACCTATATAGTTCCTATTGTTTAGTTTAGCCATCTTACAGGTTGTACCACTACCACACATTGGGTCTAGCACTAAATCGTTTTCATTACTCCAGGTGAGGATATGGTCGTTAGCGAGTTGTTCTGGGAATTTAGCAGGGTGTTTAATCTTTCTCTGTTTAGGAAAGGATCCAGTAGTAATAAACTTCCATATGTTTGCTCGCATACCAAACTCTTCATATACCTTACACTTCCAGGAGATTAGTCCGTTCTTTCCTTGTTTTCTATTCTCACCGTAAGTTGTATGTCCAGCGTATTTATTCTTCCTATCTTTTATTGGGTTAAAGGTAGTGGGTTTCCCCTTACTTAGTATAAACATATATTCAAACAATTGATGGTACCTATTCACCTGTGGCATAGAGAAGTTATGCTTCTCATATATCATAGTATCATGTAAATTAAATCCAATCTCTTTAAAGTATAGTGCTTGCCTGAAACTAGTACCAGTCTCGGAACCTTTTATCGTAGCGTCACCAACTACCCAAACAACTACTCCACCTTGTTTGGTTACTCTAAACAACTCTTTGGCTAATTCTTCAAAGTTGAAATCATAACCTTGGTAATCTCTTAAATTATCATAAGGTGGTGAGGTTATAGTTAGGTCTACAGTGTTGTCCTCTATACCTTTCATTATATCTAAATGGTTACCACAGTAGATGCCACTCATTTGAACTCTCCTTTTATTATTTCCTTTATATGTTCAATTGAAAGAGGGTAGTAGTTCCAGTAATCTACCCCCACGTTTATTGATTTTCTTCTGTAATCCACACCCTCATATTCTTCAATTGGTAAAACTGGATGAGAATGTCCATGAAGTGTATATATATACCTCTTCCTAGGATTAGATCCATAGTCGTGAGTTAACCTAAACTTTATACCTCCTATTACGTGGTATCCTTTAGGTATAACTATGAAGCCTGAGTCTCTTAAGCTGGTAGTACTTCTATCATGATTACCTCTAACTATCAATATCTTACCGTTGAGTCTTTCCCTTAAAGAGACTAACTTTTTCCTATTACCGAGTGCTAAATCGCCTAAATGGTACACTGTATCTTCTGGTTGGACTCGTTCATTCCACCTTTCAGTCATCACCTTGTTCATTTGGTGGGTACTATTAAATGGTCTATTTGTGTACTTAATTATGTTCTTGTGGAAATAGTGATGTCCTTCTGTAAGCCAGATCATTTGCTCACCTCGTAATTATATAGTGCTATTAATACAGCATCTGAAGTAGCTAATGTGGTCTTTTCATTTGGGAACCTCTGCTGTCCAATTCTTTTAAGGTGATTCTTTCTATCTTTTTTCTCTTTAGGCATACTACCAAAATGTTTCATCCATTTCTGTGGTGATACTATCATATACGGTATCTTAAGTGCAGATAATATACCCAACCAGGTACCATAATTCATACCAAATTTGAAGGTGCTAGAAACTCCCTGATTCGGAAATGAATGTGCCCCCTCAATGACAACAAAACCATTTGTATCTAATTCTCCTGACTCTGTAGGATAATTTAAGTAATAAGCCATCTCATGTTCAGTATCTGGACATTTATATATATACTCAACCTGTCCAAACTTATTTAATACACATATACCACCAGAGTATCCTGGGTCTATTCCTCCATACCAGTTCATTTTACCTCCTTACTGTATCATATTTAAATTCAAACCATAATCCTCAAGTGTTTCATATAATCTATTTCTGATTTCTTCTATAGCTTCATCTACCGTTTTAAAACTATGCCCATGCTTTAAATATACTCTTAATATTTCATCCATATCAAATGAAACAAGTGCCCAATCGGCACCTCTTGTGGTTAAATCATACTCGTTCTTTTCTTCTGGCAAATTGAACTTTAAAGTAGCTTTCATGATTCCTCCCTAAAGATTCTACGTATATTCTCTAACAAAAAGTTATGTTCACATATACACTCATCATGTCCATAGCCACAATCCTGACAATAACAACACCCACCATGTCCTTTAGGACTTGTATCTTTAGGTATTATATTATACCCTTGAAGATAACCTTCTTTTGTTAGGAAGTCTATCAAGTTATTATATATCTTACCTTTCATACGTACCTCCATTCATTATATACTCTTTCAAATGAACCATCCCTATAACCATATGCCTCTATTTCAAATGGTACACACATATAAGCATCATGAAAACTAGTTACAATCCAACCTCTAAAGAAATGATATAAATATACAGGTATAAACCCAACAAACCAATAGTTATAATATTGCTGAACGTGAACTAATTCATGTAGTATTGTTCCTACACTACCTTTAAGATCCTTATCAATGAAAACAATTATCCCAAATGTTATAGCACCCATGTTAAACTTGTTAAGTATCCAAGTGATAGGTCTAAATGAAATAAAGTGGGTTTTGTTTAGTAGTCTTATATAGTCATTCTTATTTAAGTTCATTGTTATCCTCTATTGTATTTAATAGTTCTAGTGACATGTCATAGCTTTCTTTCAAAAGCTCAAAGCCACAATACTTTCTACCCAATTGTTTAGCCACAAATGTTGTATGACCTACACCATTGAATATATCTAGTACTATTCCGTCTTGTGGACATCCAGCTTTGATAGCGGTTTCTAGTAGATCCGTGGAGAAGGACGCAGAATTACTGCCTTTCATTTTGGTTGATTTGATCCTCCATATGTCACCAGGGTTTATTAGATAGCCTTCAACTCCTATCTTCTTACAGGATTCCAAGTCGAAGTAGTGTTGGTTGCTTGGTTTCTTAGTAAAGAAATATAGGTGTGTGTATTTACGGCTAAACCTGGTCCTCATTGATTCCGGTCTTGTGGGTATCTTATGTAATATTATATCATTTCTACAATAGAGGTCTAATTCATTTGTCAATTGGATAGCCAACCTCTCCGGCACAAACTCCTTAGACGTAGGCTTACCATATCCTGACACTCCGTACTTGTCTTGTATTTCAATAAACATAGTACCTGTAGGTTTTAATACTCTTACAACTTCTTTCAATAATATTAAGTAGTTGCTTATGAATTGATTACTTGTAGGTTCGTTACCAAATTCCCCATAATAAGCCCCACATGCACATAGTCCGTATTCTGAATCAAATCCTCTACCTGTTAACCTACTGTCTGGGTTCATCTTATAACCCTTCTTCATTTGAAACTCATGCTGACAGTCGGGATCACCACCTAGAACTACAGGATTAGTGCCATAATGTCGCTGTAACCAAAAAGGTGATGAGGTCAACATACAATCTATCACACCATCAGGTATGTTTTTTATTAACTTAAAAGCATCTCCTAATATAATCTCATTCACATATTTCATCCCTTACTCCTCTTTAAAGTTTAATCTAGAATATTCTCCGAATAGTTCCTTAGCCTTTTTATCGTAGGCTTTTGCAGCTTTCTTTTCGCAGGTGAAATAACCAAGATGTGTTTGTTTTTGATTAAGGGTTATAGAAGACGTCCATTTATTACTTTCTTTATTCCAACATACTCCTTTATATTTAGAGCTAGTATTCCTATTACCCTTTTTATTCATATGGTTTTGTGCATTAGTAACTATCCTTAAGTTACTCTTTTGATTATTTAAACCATTACCATCCTCATGATCCGTGTGTTTGTCTTCAGGTGTGTTCATAATCTCTCTATGCATTTAACTATAGGTGAGTTTCTAGATGCATAATTATAGCCCCTCTTGTCACTACAACAGTGCCACTTCCATTGATTAAGCCACTCAAAATCTTCATTATCTACTAATGCGTACTTGCCTTGTGTGAGTTTAATTTTCCTCATTCTTTACTTCCACCTCCTCTAATGATTCAGCTTTAGTATATATATGTGTTTTATTTAAGGGCTTTATTTCATTTAGTGTGAAGGTTATACAGTTGTAATCTAAGCTTGTAAGGTCAGTTCCTTTCTCAATTGAAGCAGTAGCAGTTGCTAACTTATTATAGTCTACCACACCAATGTAATGTCCGTTATTGTCTACAATTAAAGTAACTTTCATAGTTATACCTCCTTCTCGATTATCTTTAGAATTTGTTTAGCGACAGTTTCGCAATCGTTCCTATCCACAACCGATATCTTTCCATAAGTCCATTTATAGTTCTGTAATATCTCTACAATCTTCTCTTTAGCTATTTTCTTGCTCATATTACCTCCTTAATTTAGGTTCAAATTCCCCACAACCTATAGTATCTTTATCTATACTTGCAAAACCATACCTATGATCTGGTGGATTCTTATGACATTCCCCAGTTGTGAGGGCGTAATTATGGTATTTAGTCTCCCATTCCCCATTCTTATACCACTTTTTTGGTGTTATACAGACATCGTATTCAGATATTCCAGTCTCAGTTGCATACTCACTGAACCTACATTTAATACACTTCTTCATTTGAGACCTCCTACACTTCTCTACTAATTCTATGACAAGTATTCTGAAATAATAACCCTAGTGCACATATAAATATTAGTATCCATATTGATATAATACCACTAAAGAATAATACAACACCTGTCATTATTGTGATTAATGCTACCCAAAATCCAACTTTCTTCATTTGTTATACTCCTTATTTAACTTAACCAACGCATCACCAAAAGTGATTCCTTCTATTAATTTAATGAACTGGATTACATCTCCAAACTGTTGACAACTGGAACCGAAACAGTAGAAGGTTCCGGTATCCGGGTATATAAATAATGACTTGGTCTTATTATCGTTATGAAAAGGGCATTTCGCCTTAAAGGTGCCTCCCATATCTAGGACCTCTAAGTAATCCTTTACCACCTCTAAGATTGGAATAGCTTTAGCTTTTCTAAACAACTCAGTATGTTTCAAGTTCCTAGCTTTCTTTTGTTCATTCCTAACAAGTGCTTTTTTAACTGTTTCATAGTGGTCAAATGAAGAGTATAACTTCGCTTCTTCAATTGTTAAAAGTATCCTATCCTTGAAATTCTTCTTGTCACTTAACCACAATTCATTTACATCCCCAACTATAGGTAACGTACCTATCTTAGCTACTATACCTTTTCTTTTATATAATAACTTAGCAGCATTTAATGCACTACCTAGCCCCTTGGATTTATCCTCGTCATTATCGAATAGGATTACTACCTTTTGGTTCTCTTTGAAGAATTTAATGTTAGATTGTTTAAGGCTACCAAATGAAGAAATAGCAGGGACACCTTGTTGTAGTAAAGTAAGAGCATCAATTGGAGCCTCAGTTAATACTATGTAATTAGTGGGGGAATTCAACAGGTCTCCATTGTAGAGGTAGTCCATCGTTCCAGCTAAATGTTTATGGCGTATACCTTCATTACCTTCACCTGCCTCCCTACCATTTAAATACCTACTTGTCATATGTGCTGGGATGCCTTTATAAAAGATTGGAATAGTAATGCAGTTATAGAAACAATCTCTGAACTTGAATTCCTCCTCCTCCTCCATCTTAACCAATTTAGTTGCTACTATACTCTCATGATCATATCCACATTTGAGTAGGTGATTGTATAACCCATACTTATTGATTGAGGTTCCGAGGGAATATTTCTCAATGATGTGTCTAAATAATCCTCTCTCTCTTTCTAGATAATTTATAGCTCGTATGCCATATGAGGATTTTAGAATGTTGTAATAATAGATGGTTGAATCAGCTAATATTTGTTTCATTCTGTCTTCCAATTCTCTTGTCCTATTAGTTTTACTTGTTTCTTATCACACACTCTACATTTTCTCTTATCTCTTACAGTTGCAGTATCAAAAAACCTATACGGAGTATATTCCCAATAATGTAGGTTAAATTTGCACAATAAACTATGAAATGTACCAATACATAGTGATTCACTATGATATTCAAACTTACTATGGTCTTCTTTACCTTTATATACAGTCATACTACCTCCTACCAATTTGGATTCTCATGAAACGTTTCATACCCCATTTTAGGTGAGATATATTTATCTAAGGGTATCTTAGTTACACACATACCTGTGGTAGCGTTGGTTTTTTTCTCGTCCAGTATCTTCTCAACCTCTACTTCATCTGAAGCCACTCCATGGATTAACACGGTCTCATTATAACGTCCTACAGCTATACTTGTGATTACGTATACACTATTCATTATTCCTCCTCTAAAGTCATTATATCGTTGGCTATATCATCATAGTCCTCTTCTGGGATTAAGTATTGATAGTTATTTTTCTTGTCATACTATCTCCTAATCTTCTGTACTGAGAATTACTTTAATCTTTTCTATCAGTTCGTCTTTGATTTTTGGATTAGCCTCAAGCCATTTAACTGCTTGACCTCTTCCTTGTCCTATTTGATTACCATCATATGAGTACCAAGATCCACTTTTACTGATTAAACTGAAGTCCCCAGCGAATGTGAGTATTTCATCTGTTACCGATATTCCACTACCGAAGGTAATAGGAATACTTGCTACTCTATATGGTATACCAACCTTACTTTTCTGAACCTTTGCTTTAGATAATATACTTGTAATGTCTGTACCCTCCTTAACTTTCTGTACATTTCTTAATTCCAACATAAGAGAAGTCCAAAAGTAGAGGGCATTACCACCCGTAGGTGCTGGGGGCATGGAAAATGCGCCTCCTATTCTAGCTCTGGTTTGATTAACAAAAAGTAGTAAGGTGTCATTCTTGTAAGCTGTAGGTGCTATTATCCTCATAGTTTGAGATACCAATCGTGCTACTTTACCCATATGTACATCACCAATATCTCCCTCTACTTCAGATTTGGGTGTTAGTCCAGCCACTGAGTCTAATGCTATGACTGAATAGTTACCACTTCTTGTTAGTTTGGACATTATATTTAGGGCATCCTCGGCGTAAGTTGGTTGGGAAAATAGTACTCTATCGTAATCCGAACCTAGTATATTCTGTACCAGTTTGTAATCTAGTGCGGATTCGAGTTCGATGAACGCTACATTCTTCTCCTGATCAGCCTTTAATGCTTCCTTAAGTGTGTGTAATACTACTGTAGTTTTACCACTAGAGTACCCTCCATATATTTCCACTACTCTTCCTTTAACAAACCCACCATTACCTAGTATGTGATCTAGACCAATTGAACCAGATGAGATTGATTCAAACCCTTTGTCAACCATCTCTTGTGTTAGGGAGAATGTTGATCCCTTACCATAGTCTTTTTCGATTTGAGAAATAACTAATTCCATCATGTCTGTTGTCATATTAACCTCCCACCTTTATCACTTTCCTTAAAGGGAACAATTCCATCTGATTTTCTAAACCCTCTGGTTGTAATCTCTTGTTTAACTCTTCTAATGTTTTAAAATACTCTATATGCATATTTCTCCACCATAATACATATTTACTACCTTCCTTTTTTTCTTCAATACTATATCCTTTATTCATTTTTCTACTCCTTAAGTTTGTCCTTTATATTCTTATTAATTCTATAAATCCATGTAACATTTTTACCAAATGAATAGGCTATATCCTTATAAGTGTGTCCTTTGTTTATCATTTTAGCTACCTCTATTTCAGTCTCATTGCAGTTTAGTTCAACTGATAGTTTAATGTCATTTGCCCCAGGTAAGTTGAATAGTTCTCTAGGAACAGCTAAACGAACATACTTACTTTCCTTCTTTCTAAAGTTAGAGATTATACCACGAGATATAATCTTAACCCAAGACTCGTCCGTATACCTTTCATCTGGCTTTGGAAAAGTTAACAGTCTAAGTAAAATATCCTGTCTTATATCCTCTAACAGGTGTTTTGGTGTATTCCCCCTGTAAATGTGGATATATTCATCTATTAGTTTTATGTGATTTTCTACTATCATGACTCCTCCAAGAATTTCTCTATTTCTAGGTAAGTTTCAAAACCCTCATTTGGTATGTATTCTAAAGCTTTTCTTAAAAGAATAGTAGCTATATTTAATTGGTCCTTCAAGTCTTCATGTGTATTTGAATTAAAGTTCTCTAATAGTTCCACATCTTTCCTCCTTGTTTTATGTACCCTTGTTGGCTTATGTATACCTGATCTTACTTTAGTAATATCCATTATTCAGTACTCCAAGTAGTTGTACTGGATTCAGTACTCCAAAGTGTACCGGTATTACCTTCCAACCACGTAGCGTTAGCAGTTTCTCTTATATGGTCGTTATTAAAGTCTAGTCTAACAGGTTCTGGTACTATTTCCTCCACTCTATTTACAATCATTTTAATAATCCTGTAATCATCACTATAATTACCACAAAAACTATTAGCATGTGGATAAGAAGTAGAATCAATCCTAATTACTTTAATAGCTTGTATATGTATTTTATAGATTGTACCTCTTAATGTAGGAACACTACCAGTAAACTCAATACAATCTTTTGGTATCGAATTACAAAATATATGACCACTAAATGGACTATGGTTTTTAGTTAACTCGTAACGATTTCCACCTTCATCTTTTAAATATGCTACGATCATACTACCTCCTTTATATTCCGCAGACTCCCCCAATACATTTCTCTTCGTTCTCTTCAAAAACTACGTCTTTCTTGGCTTTTGCTGTTTCGTATTTAACTTTAGTTAAAGGCTGTCCACTCCTTGCTCCGTCCGGGTATACAGTTATACCTCTTAATCTTGGTAGGTATCTTAGTAAAGTTTCGGCGAATCTTTTTACGTTATTGTTCCCGTCTTCTCCATATTCTGGGAGGTTGATAGTAACTGCGATTCCTTGATCCACGAAATCCTGAATGAATGCTTGAATCTGTAACCTTCTCTCTACATGCGGTGCTAGAGATATAGAATCTTCAATCGAGTTAGGGTCGATACCTTGTTCTTTAACTAAGTTTTCTACAGTTGGATCTATAACGTAACTATACTGCCACTTACCGTTGTTGCCTAGGAACCTTCTTTTGTAAGAGGTGCAGTAGATAGTTTCGATACCAGATGAAGTTTCTGCGATTATAGAAGTGGTTCCATTTGGAGCTATTGCTCTAACTGCTACTGGTCTTACTCCTCCCATCTCTTTAGAAAACTTGGTTGCTGTGTTATCTGATATAGCTTCCCAAGCTGCTAACCATTTACCCAACTCACCGTTAGGTTCATAGTCATACCCACGTTGTAGTAGCCAATGATGGACCCCCATAACTCCCAGTCCTATTCTCCTGGTAGTATCTCTAACTTTTGCTATATCAGAATGTGGTAACCAACTTTTATATGATCCTAAATACAAGAACTTAACTGCTAACCTAGTAATCTTTTTTAATTCCTCTATATCGGATATTCTAGATAAGTTTATACTCCCCAAGTTGCAGCAATCATTATTTAAAGAACTAGTCACTTCAGTACAGGGATTCCTACCTATTTCTTCAGAGTTCTTTCCAATATTAATTGATAACCCTGGTTCACCTGTTTTTGACATCCCTCGGCATACTCTATAGTAGAAGTCCTTAGTTTTACTATCCTTTTTTATCTTGGAAAAGAACTCATCATCTAAACATACTGATATATTGGTCATGTCCAAACTAGCAGGGAAATTAAAGTCAGACTCTTTCAACGCTTTAACATGAGTACTCCAGTCTTTAGCCTTAATAAAGTCTTCTATATCCGGGTGTTGCCAATTGAGTCCAGACCAAAGAGCTGACCTGCGACTTCCACCAGCCATCACATGTCTTGCAACTTCGTTAACCATCATCATTAGAGATAACGGACCCGAGGAATATCCGCCAAACCTTTTAATTGCCTGACCCTTACCTCTTATATTACTGTACACAGTTCCCGCTCCTCCTCCAGTTGATAATACTAGTACATGTTTCTTTAACAACTCTGCCCACCCATCGCGCGAATCCTCTGCTATGAAGATAAAGCAATTATTCAATTGTTGAATCTCCCTACCACAGGAGTAGAGATAACGGCCTGCTGGGATAAATTTCCTCTGTGATATTGCTTCATAGAAATCGTCTACTAGTTCAGTTTTATCTCCAGCTATAGTTGTAGCAACCCTTTTACTGCACTCGTTCCACGTCTCTTCTGGATGAATAGCATACGAACGCTTGAAAATAGTATTGGCGAAAGGACTTAGTTTCTCCTCCATTACTCCACCTCATTCAGTAAAGCGAACTCACCATAGAATTTCTCTGCTTCTCCGTTATAGGCTCTTGCAGCTTCCTCTTCAGTTTTGAATGAACCTATATGTCTCATCTTACCCTTTGTAGTTATATGTGCATACCACCTTTTATCCCTTTTGAAGAAATTCACCCCCTTATATTTAGAACTGAGACCTTCTTTTTTCCTTTGATTGAATTGATTTTGAGCATAATCACATATTCTAATATTCTTTCGTTGATTGTTTATCCCATTATGGTCTTTATGGTCTGTATGTTTACCTTTAGGTGTGTCCAAAATCAATCTATGCATTTTAACAGTTGTCCATTTCCCGTCTGCTTTTTTAAAGGCTCTCACCGCATATCCCTCCCCATAGCACCACTTCCATTTATTCAACCACTCAAAATCACAATCATCCACCAACGCTACCTTACCTTGTGTAAGTTTAATCTCTTTCATTTAGTTTATTTCTCCTTCTAATGTTCAAATGGGTTATAACTATTATCAACAAATATAGTTACTTCCTCTTGGTCTGTTTTATTCTTATTTTCTTCTTGTGTAGAAATCAATTCCTCTGCTAAATTGAAACAAAGCTTACAGAAACACTTATCATCTGTATGAGAAGTATTAAAATCTATCCAACCACCTTTACCATCATCTGTTACAACCGTAGCGTCTCCTATAAAATATACATTATCTTTTAACTCCCTCTTACAAAAATAACACTTATACATATTATCCTCCTTTACAAATGAAAAGCTCTTGCTACTTCCGATGGTAATTCTGATAGATTTTTATAAAACATCTTTGGAAAATCCCCATTTACTTTATAAAAAAGATATGAACCATCAGAAAACATAGAATAACTAAGATCATTACCTCTATGTTCTTTATCCCCACCTTCCCAGTATTTATATCGTATGTATTCATCTACAATTGAAGTGGGTTCAAAATAATAGTAAAGACAATAAGTTCTATAATCCTCAGGTAGTAGAATCAAACAGTGGGGGTTACCCATAGTTAAAGATTCAGGTTTCAATATCCTTGCTGCTTTCATGTGTTTTTCTCCTGACAATTGTTACATCCCAATATTAGTCTTCCCATTTCATTGTTCTTTATCTTAAGTTTATTCTTGCAGTAGAACAAAGTGATCCCAGATTTCCTTCCATCTTTTCTAATTTGTACATACTTACATTGTATATCTTTATCACCGTTAATATAAATAGGTATTCTTTCAGGCAATGGATACTTTTTACACTCTTCTACTTGTTTCCAATCTTTAGTTCTTTTTTTGCCTCTCATTTATAAGATCCTTCTATTATATCTTATTCAATAATACAAACTCTCCATGTAATTCTTTGGCTTTCCTGTCATAGGATTTTGCTGCATCTTCCTCACAAGTGAAGTATCCTAGGGGTATAGTTTTACCTTCAGAATAAATATAAGCACGCCATTTCTTATTTGGTTTATACCAACTCACACCTTTATACTTTGAGCTTGTATTCTTTATACCAACTCTATTCCTTTTATTTTCTGTAGGAGTAGCTACCCTTAAATTGTACTCCTGATTATTACACCTATTCATGTCTTTATGGTCAGTTTCTTTACCTTTTGGAGTATTCATAATTAACCTGTGCATAAATATACGTTTACGGTTCTGATTACCTCTAGTACCTTTACCTATTTTCTCCCACCTAACGGCATATCCACAATTATAACACCACTTCCATTGATTTAACCACTCGAAATTCCAATCATCCACAAGAGCATATTTACCTTTGGTTAGTTTAATCTTCTTCATTTATTTCTTCTCCTTTAAGTTTTCATAGTGAGGGCAAACATGTGTCACGGAACAATAAATATTAGAGCACAACCACTTCTGTGTATCAGCATCAGGTGGTGGGGGTAGTTTGCCGTGTTTAAAGGCTTCATCTAATATTTTGGCACGTATACTCATAGATTTTATAACCTTCTCCTTGTCGTATATCTTTACCTCTGGTACTTTATACTCTACATTTGCTTTCTTTGATTCCTGGATGAAGGTGGTGCCAGTTGAAAATGCTACCATTAGCGACATATAAATGATACTTAATTTGTCTACTGGATATCCATTCTCTTCTAACAATACTTTATAGATATTAACCTGGCTTACGTGGTCGGATTTTGCGCCGTCTTTTAATATAAACTTAACGCCATTATCACCTATGGTCTTGAAGTCTTGTAGGTGTTTGGTCTTTGGATCATAATAATCTATCTTCCCGAAGACCTGGATACCCCCTACTTCAATTGAAAAGACCTCTTCTATTATAATCCCTTCCGGCTGGTCCTCTAATATTGCATGTATAAGTTGCCCTCTTAAACTATACCATAGTCTTTTAGGACTCACGTATATATCATACAGCCTTGATAAATAAGTTTGACGCATACAGCCCAATAAAGCTGTTACTGAGATATAATCTCCTGTGTGAGGGTTAGTTGTTACTTCTTTTACCATCAGATGGAGAAGGGGTTGTGGAAAATCTATCTTATCTAAATGGTTTAGATAGTCTTTAAAGTTTATCTGTTCTCCGTTCCTTCCAAGAAATCCTACAATCATCTGTTCCTCCTATACATGTATCTTACCTTCAAAATCACCCAACTTGGTATTCTGTGGTACTTTACATACATTATAATCTTTAATTAAGGATAACAAAGTATCACCATCACCATCTTGATCCTCAAACCCATCGGGGGTTATATCAGTAATTTCTATTATATAACCATTTATAGAGGTATCCAACCAATACCTTTTACCTATTTCTATGTTTTCTACCTTTAAAACTCTACAAGCAGGTGTTATTCTACTCATCTTCCTCTCCTTCATCTGACTTCTTCTCCTCTAACAGCTCCTCAATCAAATCCGCAGTATCTATAGTCCTATCTATAAATGCCATTTTAGCAGCTGAACTAATAGAGTAAATTATTTGAGGTATATCTTCAGCTAGACTAGATAGTTCCATTATAGAGATAGACACTGGTTTTTTTACACCTTTAATTTTAAGGTATACCTTGTCAAATTCTAACCCAACTGTGTATACTTCCTGTAGGATACCTTCTGTGTTGAGTAGATATATATTCTTATTGGACATACTATTTATCCTTCTATTTAGTCCATGTTCTGCCGATCTTTAATTCAGTATCTGGGGGAGTTAACTTTAAATAATACTCCTCCGCCTCTTTCATGGATTTTTCGACAAATTCTTTAGCTATGTACTCAACATCTAGCCCGGTATATTCACATACTATTTCGTCATGTACTACGTTGACTAACTGTAATGGTATATTGTGTTCCTTAATTTTCTTTCTTAATAAGTATAACGCTTTTTTAAGCATGTCGCAAGCCGTCCCCTGTACCTTATGGTTCTTACCCTCCCTTATTATTGACTTCAACTTACGTAGCTTTTCCTTATTCCAAACCAATGGAACTGGAATCTCTTTTCCTTCTCTTGGCGAGTACACCATCTTGTAGGGTGGTATATCAAAATACCTCCTTCTACCTCCTATAGTAGATGTATACCCCTCGGTAATAGCATCCATACCTGCTTTATCTAACATAGATTTAATCTTAGGGTAAATAGTGTAATACTTATTCATGATCCCTTCAGCTTCTGACTCTGAAAGGTCTTTACCCATCTCACCATATAGTTTGATAAGTTTGTAATAGTTCATACCATAGGCTGAACCAAAGTTAATACTCTTTAGTATATCACGCATTTCAAGGTTCTTAGTTTTAGACACCTCTAATCCAAGTACATCATATGCTGTTACAGAGTGTAGATCCTTGTACTCTTTAAATGCCTGTATCCAGGTCTCTTCACCTGACAACTCTGCTATGATTTTTAACTCTTGGTTGCTATAGTCACACTTAATAATATAACCACCGTCTTGTGCTCTCCATGCTCCACGGTAGTCAGCACCTGCTGCTCCTTTGCCTACGTCCTTCTTAATTAACTGCTGTAGGTTAGGTTTATCCATTGATACCCTACCCGTAGTAGTCCCTATTTGATTAATATTTGCATGGACTCTGCCTGTCTTTGGATGAATAAACTTAAGGTACTGTTTACCAAATGAATCAATAGCCTTTTTGAGTGACCTAAATTCTAATAACATACCTGATAGTTTCTTATCCGGTAGGAATAGTAGTGTTTCATTATCAGTATTACTAACATCAAATCCAGCTTTCTTTAGTGCAAATAGTAGCTGTTCATTTGAACCGTATGAAATAAGTGGATCACCTAGTACATCTGTCTGTAGAAACCTACAAAAATAGGAGTTCAGTCCCTTAATTACCTCTTTAATTCTAATAGAAACTTTACCCTCTAAATCTAACCAAGCTTCACTATCTAAGTAGAAACCATTATATTCCATATCACCAAATGCAGGTATAGCATCACTCTCTAGTTTTGCTGTTGGTATTAGTCCGTCTTTTCTCAATAGAGGTAGTTGCTTTTCTAGTATACGAATAGGATATATAACATCACCAGCTGCATATTTTAATTGATCCTCTGAAATCTCACCTTGCATGGTAAACGATAACTGTAGAGCTTTAGACAGGTCAATACCTAAATACTTTTTAGCTAGACCGTGTAAGGAAAAATAACCTCTAGTTCTAGGGTGTACCTTTCCGGATAATAGTATCCGCTCATTAAGAACTATATCATACAGGGGTTCAGGCTCCACTCCATTTGCTTTTAGAAACCTGTAATCAAACACACCATAGGTAGTTACCTTAGCTTTTGTTCCCTCAAGTATGGATTTTAGTAGTAATGGATTTATGTATCTAATGTCGTATATAAATTGCTTATGTGTATTACCCAATTGAACCAAGATCAGATCGTTGGTGTGTGGATCTGTACCATTGGTTTCCGAATCAAAACCACACCACTTCATCTTATCAAGCTCATTTAGAGAAGCAGGTACCTCACTTGGATCTTTTATGTATTTATAACTCACTTGAACATTGGTTCCCTGTTTATAAGGCATCCAGCTGGTTTTAAATACCCACCCGGTTCATTCTTAGGGGAACCGAGTTTAAGATAACATGTACCATGTCCACCCTCGTTATCAAAATATTCACACCCATTACAGTATTTATTATCCGGTACTTTTATAGGTAATAATACAGTCTTCATTTGTCCTCCTTATACTCGTGATAACATTCTATAAACTCATCCACATTAGCTTCTATATAGTTTGATATTTTACGTAGGATTACCACATTACCACTAAAGCAATTTTCTACTAGTCTTATTTCATCAATTGTAGCGTATACTTCATCCTTTTTCATTTGTTACCTCCTATATATTTAAACCTTTGACCCTCTTACCATTATAAGATGGAAAGTCTTCTGGAATCTTATACCAGTAACAATATTCCTGTACCAAATCAAAACCATACATCTTCTTGTAATCTAGTAATTGACTCTCCGTTAGCCCACTACACCTCATTGTCCAAATACTTCTACTACCATAGCTAGTATAAGGTTCTTTAGATATAAGAGCATATCTCTTACCAATTTCCATTGAAGTAGCTGGGTTTATCAGTCTAGCTATTGGTTCATTCATTTGTTACCTTCTAAATTAAAGACGGTCGGCAGTTGGTCTGCAATGTCCTAGGGTTTACCTAATCAGGCTACCACGCCACGACCTCCCTATGTTTTAAAGTTTAACCTTGCGTATTCTCCATGAAGTTCCTTCGCACGTTTATCGTAAGCAAGTGCAGCTTCCACCTCGCACTTAAAACATCCTACATATATATTCTCACCTTTATATGTTATACCAGCATACCATCTCTTACTTGACTTACCCCAATGTACTCCTTTATATTGGGAGACAGAATTCTTGTACCTATTTCTGTTCCATTGGTTTTGTGACTTAGTTACTATCCTTATATTATCTCTCCTGTTGTCCCACTTAATACCATTGATATGATCTGTTTCCATACCTTCCGGTGTGTTCAGAATTTCCCTATGCATAAATAGTTCTTTACGTTTACCATCAACATAGGGTGAATTTCTAACTGCGTAACCATGATGATATGACCATTTGAATTGGTTAAGTTCCTCGAAATCTTCGTCGTCTACTAAAGTATAATAACCTTTTGTAAGTTCTATTTTCTTCATATAACCCCCTACACCCTGTATATAATATCTATAATCTTTGAACCATCTGTGTCTAATTTGTTTGGTAAGATTATATGACTTACCCCAACGGGCTGAGGACTGTATAACTTAGCCTCTGCGTAGGATGACTCATATCCCATATATGAACCGGCTGAGATACAGGTTTGATAACGTACATTTATACTATCTTCGATCTTGTTGATCTCCCTAGTGGCCGACCTATAAAAGCCCTGGGCGTGGGTGTGACTCGTCACAAATATATCCCCATTAGGATAGATAACCATTAAATCTTCAAGTGAGGCTAACTGCCCTGCTTTCCTTCTTGCTGCTCCCCCTCTAGCCCCGTGTGCAAATACTAAATGGTAATTAACCTCTGACAGCTTTAAGTTAAGTATCCCCAAACTACTGAAGTATATATCCTCTAGCCCCAACTTGGACATGATTACGTCTAGAGGGTCAACGCCATCTCCTCGTAATCCTCTATCCCCATCATGGTTTCCTTTAACCGCACCTAGTAGCTTACGTTTTATCTTCCCAAGGTCTTTAACGGTTTGTTTTATTTCCTCACTAGGTGATTCGCTTGTGTATGGTGAACTCAACGACGTCCGTGTAGCAAAGTTAATTAAGTCTCCACCTATTATAGCGTAGACATTATCGTTCTCTGCTATGTAATCTAACTTATCCAGGAACAAATCATAGTGAGCGTGATCATCCAGCCCATGCACATCGTATAAGCAGACGATTTCAATTGAATCCTGATCGAAACTCCACTTCTTAATCTCTCTCAATCCAGGCAAATCCGTCCTTCCATCCTTAGAGAACTTACCTGTTAGTGTTGCCCTGTTGCGTCTCCAATATCCTCTAACCGCTTCGCTAGTAAACTGATACTCAGGAAAGAAGTCTCCTAAATTGTTAGCTATTTCCTCGTATGAGACCTTCCTATTCTTTTGTTTGAAATCCAGAAATAGTTTCACTGCCGTTTGGACTCTGGGATCCTGCCATTTCTTATCCGTTTCACTCATAATTAATTTCTCTCTTATTTTATTAGTATTATCTATCTATTTATATTATTATACATTTGGTGGTAACCCGGATTCACCTATAAAGCTTTCTAATTCTTTCAATTGAAATGATACTTTGATTAAGGTTCGTCCACTATGGAATATAGAATTTATGGTATAGCTGAGGTTCTCAAAATAAACAACTCTATAAGAAATATGTTTATACTTTCCTAAATCATGACGACTATTCCATAGATCAATAAGAATATAGTAATCTTTTATATTCAAGGATTCAGGTTTAGTTATACGTGTGTAGTGCATATCGTCTCCTTTAAAATTACAACCAGTAGGTGATAGGCAATATCCAAGTATTGCAAACGGCTCTCACGTCTTAGGTTTGGTGTTCCCCAACCACCATACTGGTTGTTTTTATCCTCCTCTAGTTAGAACGGTAAATTATCTTCTTCTCCACTATCGACAATCCCCATCTTTTCCTTGATACCTGTTAATATCTCTGCTCTCAAATCCGCATCCAGACAGAACACTGTATCATAATACTCGTCATCCTTTTTCTTACTAGGCATTGCGAAGGACACTACGTCATCCGTTTTGAAGACTACTAACCCCGTGATTTTGAGTTGGTCGTCAAATGTTACATCAGCAAATCCACAAAGCTTCCCTTTAGTAAAAGCCTTAAACTTTACTTCGCTCACGTTCATAATTAATTCTCCTTAATTGGTTTCTTAGATTCTCAGTTATTTTTATTGTTCCTGGTCTTTTCTCTAATTCATTATTGAATAGTTTAAACATGTCCTCTATTACATCATTAAAATAACGGTCATATAGTACATATTTAGAGAGGTAAACTTCACTATTATAAGGACTTTTGTAGTCCTCTTTTATACTGTGTTTCTTCAGTATCTTCCTTATCTTATCTCTCATTAGATACCTCCTTTACTGTGTTCTTCCTCATAGTTTTCACAATTGAAAAGTGCCATTATATCCTCTGCTACTTTTTCATATTCATCTACTGAATAACCAGGACCATTATAATAACTATGGTAATGATTTACATATTCCTCTAATATCTTTACAATCTTATCCTTCATCACTATCCTCCTTATCCTTTGTAAGCATATGAATAACCAACTCTACTATTTCATCTACTATTTCATTATAATATGCTGGTATTATTGCGTTAATACCATTTACATCAAGTTCCCTGTCTTTTAGTATCTCCATAATCTTATCCTTCATATCATTCATTATGCCTCCTAACTACAGGTCTTGGTCTTGGTTTCAAAGTTTCTCTTAACCTTTTAAGGTTTTCCTTTATTGCTTCTCTTTGTTTCCATAGGTAGTAAGCCTTCCAGCCCATTATGTGTCCTTGTCCTTTGTAAAACCACATAACTCACATTTAATTAAACTCTCCGAGAACTCTATAAATAACCGATTAAGTTCTTCTTTTTCAGCAAGTGCTTGTTTTAACTCTAACGGTATAGTATATGGTATGTACTTATGTTTTTTACCAGGGTGATTAAGCTTCTGACAATGTTTTTCCCACCATGCTTTTTTTCGTTTTATTGAATCCATATTATAACTCCCTTCACTCTTAAATCAATACTTACCCTTGGATATTTTCCCCAGCGATTGTGGAAAACCTCGGGACTAAAATACTTATTATAAGTCCAGAATAAAATAGGCACATCATTACGTCTTATACCAGCACGTCTAATCTTCCTATATTTATAGAAACCAATCATACGATCTAATACTGGAAATCTAAGATAACAAGTAGTAGTATGGAATAAAAGCCAATACCAGAATGCACATATTCCTTTGTCAATTTGTATTATGAAGTTCATTGTTATACCTCATTTAAGTATGCGAACTCACCAAAATATTCCTTAGCTTTCTCATTATAGGCAAGTGCTGCTTTTATTTCGTCTGTAAATACTCCTATGTACATTTCTTTACCACTAATTTTAATACTGACACGCCACCTTCTCTCTCTTTTACCCCAATATACTCCTTTATATTTAGAAGTAGAGTTTTTCATCTTTTTACTATTCATACTGTTCTGAGCATAAGTAACTGTCCTTAAGTTGTTTTCTTGGTTATTTAATGTATTACCATCCTTATGGTCTGCACACTTACCTTTTGGAGTATTAAGTATGAGATTGTGCATTGATATAGAACCACGTTGTCCTAGTATTCGTTCCTTCTTAGGTATACTCCTAACTGCGTATCCTTGTAAATGTTTTTCTCTACCATACTTAGCACCGTATCCCCACTTAAACTGATTCAACCACTCATAGTTCCAATTGTCTACTAATGCGTATTTGCCTTGTGTAAGTTTTATTCTTCTCATTCATCATGCTTCCTTAAATTTCTGTAAGTATCTCTGGTTAATTAATTCAACTTTACCAGTTGTTCCGTTACGCTGTTTCGCTATCCAGAAGGTGGTTTTCCGTTCTGGCGATTCATCATTGGTCGATGTAAGAAAGAATATTCTTGAGGCATCCTGCTCTATACTACCACTACCCCTTAAATCCGACATCATAGGTGATTGATCCTCCCTGTGATAATTCTCCCTGTTGGTTTGGGCTAGTGCTAATAGTGGTACCTTTAATGTAGTTACCATTAGCTTTAAATTCCTAGTTAATGTGGTTAATCCTTCAACTGATTGATCTCCAAAGATATGTATGTGATCCAATATCACTAGTGGAGTTTTACCTTCCCTGAATTGGTAATGTTTTATGTGTTTATACATAAATGGTATGGTTATATTACCTGTTAGTATTTTTACTGGTTGTTTAAGTAATCTTTCTTTCTCTTGTTTTATTCTTCTTACCTCACCAGATGAAAGTCTCTCTGTCCTTATCTTAAAGTGTTGGATACCTGTTTTATAACACAAGTACTTTTGTGCGTATTCTTCAGTTGATTCCTCAAGGGAGAAGACCATTACTGGTTTGCCTAAGTCTAAGTTGTGTCCCAGTATCTGTCTTGACATCTCGCTTTTACCTGTAGAAGAATTACCAGCTAACACATTAAAGGAAGCATCTTCCATGCCTAATATCATACCATCAATTGAAGGAAGTCCAGTATCGTACCCTAACGATGTTTTAGGTTTTAAGTTATCTAGATCAATCATTCTATCTACTATTTCGTATAAGGACTCTGCTTGATCGGTTGAACTATCAACCAAATTCAATGACTGTTCAGTAATATAATCTACCACCTTACTAGGTTTTTCTTTCTCTACCTGTTTAAGTATCCCGGTAGCGAGTAATCTACAATTTCTCCTCATTGTATTTTCTTTTAAGATAGGTAGTAAGTTCTCTACAGTTTCTGAATCAGTTTCGGTATTCATAACCTCACCAAGGAATACACTCAATTGAGGTAGCTTGTGGTTAAGAACAGCAAGACTTACGTCCCCACCACTTGTTATTATTTCCACCATAGTCTGGAATATAATATTCCCAGGTGAGGGTAGGTCATTGGATTTTATTTTATCCATGAACTCTAACATTATCCCTCTATCCTCTATCAATAGCTTTAAGATTATTTTATCTATCACTTGTTATTATCCTTCTTTAAAGTTTAATCTAGCGAACTCTCCAAATAATTCTTTAGCTTTCTTATCATAAGCTTTTGCAGCTTCCTTTTCGCAGGTGAAGTAACCTATGTGTATATTTTTATAGTTAAGTTTAATCTGAACACGCCACCTTTTTCTCTTAATATGCCAACACACTCCTTTATATTTAGAGGTAGAGTTTTTCTGACTTTTCATATTCATTTGATTTTGAGCATGGGTGCACTCTCTTAGATTATACTCCTGATTATTACAACCATCTCCATCCTCATGGTCTGTATCCATACCCTCAGGTGTGTTCATAATAAGTCTGTGCATGAATATCTGTTTTTGTTTACCACCAATTGTAGATGCATTCCTTACTGCGTATCCTCTACCTCCATAAAACCACTTCCACTTATTTAACCACTCGTAATTCCAATCATCAACGAGTGCATATTTACCTTGAGTTAGTTTTATTCTTCTCATCTAATCTTTTCCTCCTCAATCTTTCTAATTCTTTACTCTGATAATCTTTTCCCCCATCATATAATGCTAGTATAACAAGTATTGCTATAAAAATAGCCATCCATATATTGTCCATTTCTATACCTCCTTTCCTTCAATCTTTATGTAATAAAGAGATCCAATTATATATAGACCACCTTCTTTAAGGTATATTTTATTTCCTATAAGTCTATGACTATTCCATAGACGTTTTGCATATATCTTTTCTATAATATCCTCTTCCTCAAGTTTATCTATGTTAATAATTAATCTCTTACTCAATTGAAGAATGGTAGAATCAACGTAGTTATCAGCCGGACTTCCTTTTTTTATACATACAGTTCTTGACATTAAGTGAATCCACATAGTTATACCTTTACTATTTATTTTATTACCTACAGCTAATGTTTTACATTGTAAACTAATTTCCCTTATTCAGGGGAACTGTTCTATCAGGGTGAAATCCAAAAGTGGTATATTGTACAATCTCAGGATGATTCTCAATCAGATAGTTAATTATCTCCCCAACTTCCTCGAATGATATTTCATGTAGTATAAAATCCATCTCAATTTCGTCTTCATTTACCTTTTTTGTTGTACAAAGCAATACTCCGTCTGATCTCTCTAATAATTCCATCCATCTATCTAAAGTTTCCTTTTTCATCTTTATTCTCCTTCTCTATATAAACCTCTATTCTAGGGCATCCTTCTGGTAATTCATCCATATCTGGTAATTCATGTCTACAGTTGAGGTAGGTTGCATATTCTATATAACCACCACCATCACCATGGTAGTACACTTTTAATGGTTTAATTATAACTCTCTTACATACTCCTTCAGTTGGCAAGCTGTTAAAATTTATCACCTCCTCTTCCATAAAAGTAACTATATCAATTTCACTTCCACCAATATTACGAAAGATTTGTATAGTATTATGAGAGTGACCTGTCTTATCTATAAACTTTCTAAATTTCCTGTCCGAATTCATCTTCCAATCCTTTCAGTATCTCTGTTTTCTTGTTTCCAAATGAAGAACAAGCATAGAGAAAATACGATACTAAGTCAGTAACACCTGTAGCTTTTTTACACATAGCTAAGGATTTATCTAGTACTTCGTCTGGGTAATCCTTAATAGCTTTTCCTAGTTTGCCATATTCACTTGGTCGTAGTTTTCTTCCAAGCATATTACTTACTTTATGTAGGTATGTTATATGTCTAGTCATGGGTTTTCCAGGTGAAAAGGTCTCTTTATTTCTGGTAGTAGTTCTGAAAAACGTGTACCCCACAGTTTTGGAAATCCACTACTTAATTTATAAGTCATAATACTACCCTCAAATATAATACGAAAACTAAAGTTATCCTCAACACTTTTACCTTCCCTCCAGCAAGTATATTTAATCTTATCATCTCCAATTAAAGTAGGTTCAAAGTAATAGTAATTATTACCTCTATTTCCAGATAAAGTAATTGCACAGTAAGGTTTACTTACTACTAAGGATTCAGGTTTTAATATCCTAGCAGCTATCATAGTTTTAGTAGCTCTCATGGTTTAGCCTTTAGTATAGTCCTTTTATAACACGATTTACATATGATATATATTTCAGGACAATCATCTGGTTCCTCTATAAAGTAGACTTTCTTGTGTATATTATCTGAGTCTAAACCTTCCCATGATTTAACAATAACCGGATCTACAGCATAACATATTGTTCCTTCATTTAAGATATCCTTACATAGATCACATTTAATTACATCACTCATGGTATTATCCTTTCAGTTTCTTTTCTAATTCAGATGAATGTAACTCTATTAACTTTTTCCTGTTAAGTTTCTTATCAGACTTGACTAATTGATCTGCGAGTTCCTGACGTTTTTTCAATTCTTCCCTACAAAGTTTGTTAAGTTCATTATAAACCTTAGCAAGTATATCCGTGCTCATACTAAGAATGTCGATATTCTTAATTGGCTGGCCTGTTATCCCTGCTACAAATTCTTTCAAGGCTTTTTCATCCTGATTTAAGTACTCATTAGCGGTTAGTACCTGTTTGGTAAGTTTCTTTTTCTTATCATCTGTAATAACAATGTTATCATCCAACTCAGCTTTCATATCTGGTGTTATTTCTACCTCGGAATATATACCCTGTTCATATAGTCCTAATTCTAGTAGAATGGTTCTATCTTCCGTCCTCTTTTTTAGCATAGTAAATGAATATGGTTTCATAGCATTCTGTAAGGTTTCTTTAGCTACCTCCCCATCGCCCATAGTTCCATTCACTGTCTCAATTGTAGCATATCCATGTAAATCAGGCAAGGCTGGTTCCTTTATAATGGTGTAGCTCCCCTCTTTAAACTTAATACCTGAAATACGTTTTAAGAATAAAGCACCAGCATGGGTAAGTATTTTAGTACAGGATACAATAAGGTTCTTATCTTTTCTAGTAGTATTAGCTAACACCCACATTTTATCAGTAATGTCTATGTCTTCCTCTTCTTTACTACTCTCTCTCCTAATTTTAACGTTAATTTTACTCTTTGGGATTACTTTGCCATCTTTCATTTTATAGTCTTCTAATAACCATTCTGCTAATTCCTTCATAACTACCTCCTTCTATTTTATTACTTTAATGTAAACTTTAAACTGATTGTATAGTATTTTATGTCGTATGTTTAGATATTTTTCTCTAAGACCGCTCTTTAGATCACTATACGTTCCATAATTATTACTTAACCTTTTAAAGGATTTTGTAATAACAGTACAACGTCCTAATTTAGGTATCTCGTCCCAATTAATAACCTCAATTGAATAAAGACTTATAATCGTATTTGAGCTTGCCAGTGGTACTCTATAATGTATATGTAACATACCACTTTCAGATTCTGTTTTAGTAAAGTATAACATATTACCTCCCTATCATATGACCCCTTGAGTTGACAACTTTTTACGGTATTTCTTGAAACTCTGTAAGTTTTTCTTTTAGCAATTGAAAAGGTACTGGTCTTGCTCTTATAAACACCTCTTTTATATAATTATCTTTATAGCTTACTAAGTTAACGTGTTCCGAATACCTTGACGTATACCTTCCAACTGTTTCCCCTGAACAATATAGTCCTGTACCTCTCATAGTGTTTTTTAGATATAAAGAATCAACCTCATAAATAGTATTATGTATGAAACTCTTTAAATTATGGTTTATAGATATAGGCGTATAACTATACCCCGATGTTGGTATTAAGAACCCATTACCCTCACTAAATACAGTCCTCTGGAGTTTTGAAATATCAGGTCTACTACTTATTATGATCTTTTTATAGTTAAAAATACATATAGCAGTATCACCCAATTGATTATATATTAAACAATATAAATCTTTCATTGTCTCTCCTACATAAATAATAGTTTAGCTTTCGGTGTAATTAACCTACCACTAGGACCTCTCAGAATTAAACCTCTTTGTACTAGTAGTGGTTCAATGTGGTGTTCTACTGTACTTTCTGATACTGACATAAAGGTAGCTAGGTAGTTTTTACCTACTGGAACGTTTAATGAATTGAGAAAAGATAGATAATCCATTTGTAATTTGGATAGACCATTAGCTCTTATACCTCTCAGTTCCATTAACTCATTAACGGTTTGTAGGGTAACTCTATCTCTAACTAGATTTTCACAAGATATTAATAGGTTTATACCTACTCTTGGGTTACCTTGTGATAGGTTTACCAATTGAAGTAGTGCATCTTCATCTGCTGGCTTCTTTTGGTTAAGTTTTATAATACCACCCATTTCCTCTTCTGTATATTTTTCCATTATAAAAGCATACACAAATCTATCTAACAAGGGCTTAGGTAACTTACCAGCTTCAGTAGTTGCACCTATTAAAGTAAAAGGTGGTACCTTAAATTTAGTAATAGCACCCATAAAGTAATAGTTAAACTCAAATGATTCCATAGGTGTGTATAATTCTTCAGCTGAACCTATCTTTAAAGAGTGTACCTCGTCTATGAATAAGATATCCCCCTTTTTCAATTGAAGAAAAGTATCCCCCATATTTTCCTTAGATAACATACCACCATTTACTGTGGTAAGTTTGGTACCTAATTTACCAGAAATAAACCCAGCTAAGGTAGTCTTACCCATACCTCTATCACCATAAAGAAGTATATGAGGTAGTATTTTACCCTCTCTCTTTATGGTTACTATTGCTTTGTCTAATTCTTTAAGTATGCTTGATTGACCTATCATCATAAGTACCTCAATTTTTTGGTTCACCACCTACAGGAACAAAATCTTCACTTTCAAATGGACTTACCCCATAAAAAATCTTCTCAATGTCCCTCTCTAATTCAGGTCTTGACACATGAAAACTAGGATAGTTAATACTTCTACTGACAGTAGAGTGGGTTTTAACACCTTCAACTTCAATTACAACAGCATAAGAGTTTGCACCTAGTAATGGGTATTCCTCATTATATCTAGTAAAAATATAGTTGTTCCTGTTATGACGTATTTTAAAGAAACTACCATCCTTGAGACGTTCTATGTTTTTTACTACTTGAGCAACTCTACGGGTAGTTTTTGTCATAAATGGTGGTGGCTCGTCTTTTGTATCAATTGTTTCTGCTGGGGAATAATCTGATAACTGTTCAGATTCTATAGGGGTAGTTGTATCAATTGCTTCCACCGGGTCTACTGACTCCATAAGAGTACTTTTCATAGCCTCATTCCTCTTGTTTATAGCATCTTGCCAGTCTGATTCCTGGGTACTTAAACAACTACCATGTCCCCAATAACTACGTTTATATGCACCACCACTATAGGAAGAAATGTAAGGTTTAGGGGACACCTTACTAATGTAACTAAGATCGCCTTTCTTTACTTTTAGTAATATGTCTTCAGGAACTTCTCTTATCTCTACACCTCTAAAAAAGGAACCTTCCCTAAACTGCTGAATAGAACCGGATAGTATTTCTCTTGTGGACGAGAATAAAACAGAGTTACTTAATTTCCCAACATACATAGGTGAGGAATGTCTATAAAAATAGGTATTACCTGACTCTCTAAAATAAACTGCAATTGCTAAAGAACCAGATACATTAATAATACCATCTATTATTTGATCTTCCTCCTTTTTTTCAATTGAAGAATGTATGTAGGCTATTAATTCCTCGGTATCAGTTTCTCCTTTATAGGGGTAGTCTTTAATCTTTTTGCTGTTTACTATCCCGTTATGTATGAGCACCAATCTATCTGTGAAAATTGGGTGGTTATTGTCATTGTTTTCAGGCTTACCCTGCGTCCAAGCCCTAGCGTGTACAAAAACAATATCAGACTTATCCATGGACACTACCTTCTTAAGGAACTTCTTGAAGTTAGTTTGTTCCAAGAAATTAGAGGCAGCTAATGGTGCTTTCATTAAACCTGTCTCTCTTGAATAAACTCCAGTAGCATCTCTACCCCTTACCTCTAACTTATCCAAGCCTTTAGTTAGAAACCAATACTTTTGAGTTTTTGTGGGGTTACCTATGTACCCCATAATTCCACACATGTGTACCTCCTTTCTGCTATAATCTTTTTGAGATGGTTTGTATTATATCCTCGTTAGTGGAGAGAGGTATATAACATTCATTAGAGGAATCTTCTCTATCTGAAATAACAAAATGTTTACGTCCTCTCATGTTGATTAACCTCTTTTTGTTCTTGGCTACAATCAGTTTCTTTAGGTGTGGTATATTTAAAGTACCAGTCCTATCCTTAATGATTAGCTTTGAGGTTAACAGGTTTTCCTTAACCAACCAGTTTTCAATTGGATCACTACTCAAGTCTCCATACTTTACAAAAGCATAGTACCTTTTAAGAACTCTAAGCTCATAATCATCCCTGGCTAATGAAAGTAGTGTGTTTCTAGTAAAAGTACTAGGTATATCATCATCATCTTGTCCTTTCTCTACCACTATCTGGACGATTTTTAATGCTCCTAGTACCAAACTAGGAAAGGTAAGAAAACTTGGTGGTGTACGGTATTCAAACCCAAAGTCTGAACTGTAGTTTTTTTCTCTGCAATCTGAGTTTCTACCATAACCGGTTCCTGGTCTTTTACCTCCAGACATACCTTTTAAAGGTTTACCTATAAAAGTATCCATAACACTACTCAAAGAGTCGGTGTGTGTAATCTTTGATATATGGATATGACCCCCTATGGGTTCAGGTGTTCCTTCTCCACCTCCACATAATATGCTCAGGTTATTTTCATCTGCAATCCACGATAGCTCTTTAAATATAGACCTAAGTGTTTTTACTAGATCCTCAGGTGAAGAGGCTGGTTTCGGTCTTAATTCTCCTGTAAAGTTGTGACCATCCCACCCTATTACTCTATCCCTGATCATTTGTGAATCAATATCCCTAAGTACACTCTCAGCAGATACATAACCACGTTTTAATGGGGAATAGAATAAGAACTCAGGATCCATACCATACTTAATTGGTATTTTCACCTTAACCTGTTTCTTGCTGACAGTTTTAACTTTCTCTATAGAAAATCTATCTGAGATAAATTCCAATAAAGAAATAACCGCTTTAACAGTTTGTTCCTCTGGAGCAATGTGGGTGAAATCATGAATATAAATATCCTGATTATCAGGGTCATAGAAACCAAAATCTTCTCCATCAATATCAACTAACATATATTTAGGTAACATGTTAGTTTTTTCAATATTGTAGAAGAATAATGCATGATAATCCATTGCCTGATTAAAGGTACCTTCCTTACCAAACTCGGACAATTTATAACCAGGAACCTTTAACTTTTCCCTTTGCTCTCGTGAAACAAGCGTCCTTTCATCAAAATCATCGAAAGCTGGTTGCATTCTCATGGTCTTTCCATGTTCTTCACCTCCAGCATGTTCTACGATTCTGAATCCATAAGGTTCCACAAGTGGTGACCATTCTGCGCCAAACTCATGGTTAACCTTCTTATTGCCCTTTCGGGTTTTTGTACTTATTTGTACTTTCATACCTTGTCTCCTTTCTTAGTTAGTTCATAGTATATCTATCTTAATTATAACCTTAACTCTTTGTCCTTCTGAATCTTGCAAAATATTACTAATAAACTCTTGTAACCAGTTCCTACTATCTACATCCCTAACGTCAGGAATTAAACTATCCTCATGAGACATATTCTCAGCTAATTCACAACAATCAGAATGTTCTACTCTTCCATTAAAACATCCAATTATGGTACTCATATTAGTCCTCCAAACAGGGATGTATTAAACCCCTATATGATTCAATTGAATGGGGATCCGGTAGGTCGTAGTGGTTGGGTTTTCTACCAGTTTCCTCTACTCTATCTATTACCCAGTTAAATCCCTTACTAAATACTAACTGTCTGTACTCCGTAGTAAGGGTGGGTGCTGAATTCATTTCTAACACGTAGGGTTGTCTGCCTTTTAACATTATATCTATTCCACCAAAATCCAACTCTACTGCTTGTTGTACTTTTAGTGCTTCTCTACCACATTTTAGGTCCCAACTATCCCACCTAACATTGTGGAATATATTATCACCTTGAAACCTATTCCATGCTATGTCACTTGGATTTGAGGGAATCTTTTCTGCTACTGCTATTACTCTACCAAAGAATACATAGTAACGGAATTCTTTATCTTTGTTTATGTATTCACTCCAATATTCAGATGAATAGTCATTGTCTAGATCGCGGGGGTTCCTAATTACCTTCATTTGTCTTCCTTGGTGGTGGTATTTTCTTCGCCCTATTAAGGGATAGGTAAAATCTCCCTCACCTTCTCTAACCTCAGACTTTGAATAAAATGTTTTAGGTATTGAGATATCCCCACCCCCTTGACATAATCTTCGGAATCTTATCTTATCGTTTACATTGTGTATATATTCAGACTGGTTCACACATACTTCATTTGGAAAGTCTGATGTACACCCCCACCTGAATAGTACCTCAGCACGTTGTGGATAATTCCATCTCCTATTACCTATTCTGTAGTTTCTTACTATCACGGTATCTCTCTTATTGAAAGTATGTACTAAGTGCTCCTTAATAGTTCTACAGGAGGTAAATCCTAACCTCCTTCTCCTTAATATTACGTTCATATCAATCCTCCTAACTTTATGTGAGCTGAATGGAAATAACCACCATATACATTATACTTATAGTTTAAAGTGTTAAGTCCTAAATTGGTACCTCTGCCACCAGTAAATTCAGGGTCAATAAATACATGTCTAGTTAAACCTGTAATATCCATACCTCCAAAACCTGGTAGTTCTACTATATTATTGGATAATTTAACCTTAAAGTCTAATAATATATAAGTAGAACCCACACCAGAAGATTGACTTCCTATTATTGATTTTAATTTAGGTTCTACTGGAACTGGACATTTATCTAAGTCTTCCCACTCAATAGTTATATTATAATTAGGTATAACTAAACTTGTAAAGTGAGAACGAACGTCCATAAGTTCCTTACTTATCTGTAACCAAGGATAGCTATATATTCTACATTGTAGATACATTTCCACCTCTATAGTATTTAACCCAATCACCGTGTGGTATTTTTTCAATTGAAGTAAGATATGGATTTCTTGTGAAGATGGTACCTAATTCATTCCTATAAATATTATAACCATAAGGTAATTCTAACTCACAGATATTAAACAAGACAGGGATACTTTGAATATCATAAATCTCAACCACTATGTTACCTTTACCATGATGTACACTTGGGTAGATTACACCTTTACTTCTATACATATAGAATCCGTGCATTGTGTAGGTTTCCAGATATTTCACTTCTTCCTTTGGTCTATTCAAATAGAAATGATTAGGACAACCTTTTCTCAACGTACCATATACTAGTAGTTTCATTTTACTTCCTTTAGTTTTAAACATTCTTTCGATTTTAGTATACCCTGTGGTACACTGTCATCTTCTGGATAATTACTTAATAATCCTTTTGCATCTGTCCAGTCTAAAGTAAACCCAAGACTACAGTTAGGAATACCTCCTTCATTATTGAACTTTCTACATGTACCATAGGGATAATTCCACCCCCAACAATATTTACCATCTCTTACTTCTATTGGATAAGATACAGTCTTCTTCATTTGACCTCCTACTCAAAATAATCCTTAATATGTTGACAAATTATTACCTCATTTCTATGGTAATCTTCTTCATCATCCGTTACTGCGAGCGTAACATGTAAAATATTACCAAGATACTTGTAACTATTACCCCACCATTCAAATACCTCTACCCCATCACAACCGTTATCGGTATCAAAGTAATTATGAATATTATAATCACCTTGGTCAGTTTGAACAGTTGCATCAAATTTAGCTCCCATAAAACCTCCTACAATTTATTAGCTATTAAATCTATACCTTTAATCCTTTTACCTTTTTCAGTGTATAGGGAAATAATAGGTACTGTTGCTTTCTTTTCGAGTACTACAATTGAAGTAGTCCTTGGTATAAGTGGTGTTACTTCACCTGTCTTGAAGTTTATATAATTAGTAAATATCCTATCTGAGGTAGCGGTAGGTGCTTTCTTTAAAGCTCTCATGGAAGATGTCATTTCCATTAAATCTTTTGAGGGGATAAATAACCCACCGAACTTCATTTTATATCCACTACCTTTTGTTGGATCTATAATATAAAGTATTGGTTTCTGTTGGTTTTTAGAGTTAACAATCATAAATGTTTTAGTATCCATAAGTTCTCTTACCTCGTCTCTTTCATTTACTACTATCCACCCAGGTGTTGAGAACTCGGTTTTACCTAAGTATTCAGTGTTGTGGTAAAGAACCTCTTTATCGGTATTCTTTTTCTCGGACACTGAAAAATATCCTACTACTAGTAAACATGTATCCCAACAATAGAATACTATTTTCTCATATAATACCTTCTTTTTAAGCCAGTTCATGGTTCCTCCCTTATGTTTGTGAATATAATTTTAGTTACTTTACCAGTTGAATCTTCATTACTATGTCCGTCCATTACCCAGCGATAGTCGGTTATTACTTCTCTACCAAAGCTTTGTCTATTTACAAGTCTTTTAACCGCTTTAATACGTGCAAAGTAATTTACACCGGGTTTTACTTCAGAATCAAAGGTACAAATTACCTTAGGTAACCACCACCTACCAAATTTTATAGTACTATCGCCAGATAAAATATTTAATGGATATCTCATAAGTACCTCTATATATTATGTCTCTCAAAGAACTCTTGAGGTAGTGAGTTACACCATACGTCCATTTTTGGATCTCTTGAAAATAGGAATAACCTCTGTGATCCACCAAAAAAGTCGTCATCCGTTGCTAATAGTTCCATTTTCCTATCTCTACCCTTTCTGTAACTAATTCTACCATTTTCTTTCCTTACTTGTAGTACCCAACATAGATTATCCGCTGTTGATAGGTAATACTTTTCAAATTTGGTGTCTAAACTAGAACTTTTTAGTATCCTAGTTAGGATTAGTTTTTTCATGGTTTTTCTCTCAATTGAATGAAGACATGTTCCAATTTTACATTACCATGTAAGTTGAAGAAGGTTGGGGTATAATAATTCTGTGGGTCCACCAATGTTTTACCATACACCTTATCTACTATAAAACCATCTGGTAATTCATCAAAGTTAATAACATATTCTTCTCTAAGCCAAGCAACCAACCCAGTTCCCTCTTTAAAAAAATAGACCCATTGTTCACCACAACTTGTGGTTTTTCTACCTATAATGTTTTGCATTGTATTCACCATTGCCGTTTATTTTTATTGGTGGTGATTAATGTTTAACAAGGTAACACAATTAGTTAACCTGTTCGTTCAATTGAAGAAGTTTCATATCCTCATCTGGACCAAATATCATCCATCCCCATATAATATTCTTTTCATTTATACTTTTCTTGATATAAGACCTATTGTATTCTACAACTGTAATTCTCAGTCCTGATATAAATTGTCCTAATTGTTGCTGATAACCTTGATACCTCAGGTCGGTGAAGGTTTTCTCGTTAATGGTTATAATAGCCTTATCTTCATACATTACTATAGCCTGTCCATATTGAGCTACCACCCCCTCATAATCTGCTCTTAGGTTTAGGTAACCATCATACGAGTCACAAGCAATAGAACAACAAGCTATTACCGTAAACCCAAATACAGCCCAAGAAATCACATTACAAAGGAATATAGGACCATCATACCAACTATTTCTTTTGAGTGTATGGTAAATACTAATAACCATACCTGTGATAAATGATACAACCAACAAAATAATAAGTAACATAATGCACCTCTCTTTTTAGTTAATATGTAATACCTTTTAAGTAAAACTCACAATCTGTCCACCCACAATGGTGTATATTTAATACAGGATCAACCCCTGTAGTTCCTATACTGGCAATTGGAATTTTGGCTATTACTTTTTCTATTCGGAAGTTAACAAAAGGTCTTACCCCAAATTCAGTAGCCTCTGGGAGTACAGGTAGTTCTTCCTTGTTAATTACCGAGTCTACCATAATATGATAGCTACCGTCATTTAGTTCTATTATATCCCTACGCATAATACATTCTATCATTTAGTTTCCCTCATATAAATTAACATATCTCTTCCAATATTAAGTGATACTCTTTACACTTGCCACTTGGGTTATTAACTATATCAATCTGTGGGTGATACTTTTTATTATCTTCTCTATTTACCATTACTTTATATATTATCTTTATTACCTTATATCTTTTTCCTTCTAATATTTCAATTGAAGTAGTGGGCAAGCAGCCCCGACTGCCTGTATTCCAAGCCCTACCACAATCACTTTCAATACGAAGGATACCACCTTTCACTTCTGCAATGACCATTTTATCCTCTTGAAGTTAGTCTTAAACAATTCCTTTGCACATTTCACACAATAAGGGGTGGCTATGATAAAGTTACCTATATTAGTGGTGGATTTAGAACCACCCCTTTTCTTACATTTGGGACAGGTTATCAATTGAATAGTCCTACACTCTATACTCTGATCCACAGTTAGGACATTTATAATAGTGACCTTCCTCTTGCCATTCCATTTCATAGCTTTCATCACTCAACTTACCACAATAATGAAACGGTTTACTCACTAATCTAAACACTACACCTACAGCCTTAATCATTTGTCACCTTCTTTACAGTTTATATACATAATCACAGTCTTTATTAACACAGGTATATTTTATGGTGTCTTGATCATTACCGTCACCTACCATTTCTGATTCCAATTGATTGATACATTCAGGGCAATATGGAAGTCTCTGGTTTATCCACCTCCAATCAGGCTTCTTCACTTGTTCCTTTTCCAGCTGTTTCAACCTAAATTGCAATTGAGAGATAAGTTTGGTAGTGGTTTCTTTAGATAAATAAAACAGATCCTCGTTTCCAGATTTAGTCCTAACCCAAAACTCAATACCGTAACTTTCTTTACTATCAAAGTAATGTTTTACTGACCAAATAGCCTTTTTACAATGGCTATCTCTACAATCACACTTAACCTCACCACTATTCTTCTTCTCAGCGTTTTCCCACCTATTAGCTATCCGTTTGTTCCAATTCTGAATAGCTTCTTCTTTTGTGTTACCAAGTGAAGTATAGACATTACTTCCTAAGTTTCCGGCGCAGCTTTTAGGGTTATTACACCAATAACTATATTTAAGATAAGCAAAACTATAGTCATATAATGGTTCCCTACCACATATACATTTTACAGGTTTCATATTATACCCTTTCATTTGATATACTCAGCAAAGTACTGGAATAAGAATAACTTAGGTGCTATGAGTATTTTTAACCAGATGAGGTTTTTAGCAAGTATCACAAGACCAACCATAGTAAAAAGACAAGTAACTATAGCCTGGATAACTCGCCAATCCTCATCAACAGTTCTATCCTCCCGAAACATTTTATTTATACTCTTGAAGAATATTATAGTCATTATTAACGCCGCAATACCTACCAAGAACCACAAACCAGACCTTATACCTTCCCACCATAATAGTTGGTTAACCAAGTCCGGCACCTGTACTTTCAATTGGTCAATTACTTCCCCACCTAATTTCTTACCATCTTTTACCATACCCTTCATTTCGGTTAATAGATATGCTTTCCAACCTGTTGGTTGTTCTACTTCTTGTGCAGGTAACAATTGAACGAACATTATTACCAGGATTAAGGTGAATAGTTTTGTTTTCATGTTGTACCTTCCTTTCAGTTTAGGATTATTTATTATCTAATTCAGAAAAACTAACACTCTCAGAATAGTAACCGTTAGAGGTTCCAATCCAACGTATGGTTACGCTACCTATAATTGTACTAAGTTTGTAGAAAGTCCAAGTAGTGAAGTCAGACCCACAACTTTCATCTTCATCATCATTACCACCTTCTTGGGTTACTTCTTCGGCTATAAGTATGGGATTTCCAATTAGATCATTTAAATTGCCACATATATCCTCTATATGTACATCCTCACAGCAATCTTGTGAATGAAACATAGTGTACCTTTTTCCACTTTTCGTAATGAAAACTATTTCGTCTCCATCTTTACAATTTCTCTCTATATTAAGTAACGTTTGACCTTTTAACACACTAAAACCTTGTTCTGCCATGATTTACCTCCTAACCTTTAATTACACCTAATGTTCTTAATTTATAGATAGGTTCAACCAAATCCTTTTGGTTATCCATTACTACTTCTATATCCTTGTAAGCTGAGTCCGCCTCACCTAATGATTTTTTACCCCGTAAGGAATGTATTATACCCTGATCCTCTAAGTATTTCACCTCTTTTTCAAGGTTTAGTTCTCTTTCTGCTTGCTTTCTTCCTAATGTACGTCCTGCACCATGTGAACAACTGGTATAACTTTCTCTTTCCCCCTTACCTTTACCTATGTAGGAAAACTTACCTTGTGACCCTGGAATTATTACAGTTTCACCTTTTTTTGCAGATGTAGCACCCTTTCTCATAACCCACACATTATGACCATAGTGGTTCTCTTTCCTTGCAAAGTTATGTCTACAGTATATATACTCATTAAAAGTGGTAGCACTTACTACCTTAACTATAGATTCCATAACTTTTGACATCATAACTTGGTGGTTGACTTTTGCATACTCTAAACAATATCCCATTTCATCTACATATGCCTGTCCTTCATTTGAATCTTCAGGTAAAAACGCCAACTCAGGTGGTACATTTGAATACCACTTCTTATTAAGTTCCTGAGCTAATTTCATATAGTAACCACCAACTGAATGACCAAGTTTTCTAGAACCAGAGTGAATCATAATCCACACCCTATCTCCTTCATCTGCTTGTAGTTCAATAAAGTGATTATTACTGCCCATAGTCCCTATTTGGAACTCTGCATTATACCATTCCTGCTCTACTGCGTGTAATCCATCTGGATAATCTTGTGGATCCCAATCAGGCATACCATTTTGAGGTTCTCTGTGTCTATTAAACCCAACAGGTACTAATTTACGTGTCTCTTCCAGTATACGTTTTATAGTTTCAGGTGAAAGGTCTGAAGCTACTATACTGGTCATTCTTGCAGAAACTGAACAACCTATATCATACCCTACTGCACTAGGAATGATACCATCCTTAGAACATACCACCCCGCCAATAGGCATACCATATCCTTTATGAACATCAGCCATAGCGGAAACATGTCTAAATATAAAAGGAAGATTAGCAAGGCTAAATAGTTGCTCAAAGGCACCATCATCTATATCTTTCTCCTCTTTAACCCATATCTTAATATCACCTTTACTATCCAGTATATCCTTTTCAAATGTTATCATAACCTACCTCACTTTCCTTTTAATTAAAAAACCAGCTACTACTTCATTTGGATCCTCACCAACCATACCTTCTAACATGTTATTGAGAGTCATCCAAGTATTATATCCTACATCTTCACCATTATGTCTCATTTTGTCGTGGTACTCATCTGGATCTATATTCTGACCCTTTAAATATTCCTTAAATGTTTGGTTCCAATCATAATTTAACTTATGATATAGGTATTCTACCTGTATTTTGGTTAATGGTATAAAGTCTGACATATTATTTTCCTTTCTCAAATGAAAGTAGCTTGAATTTAAATCCCTAAGTTTAAATTTCCACCCATAGCCACAAGTATCATACTATGGCTAACATTCCAAAACCACCCTATACCCTCGCTTAACTTATAAAAGATAGTATGTTGCATAAAAGAGTAACTATCACTCTGATACCTATTGTCGGGATATATAGATATAACGTCAGCACCTAAAGAAGGAGTTACACGAACACGGAAAGTATACCACTCCCCCGAACGTAAAGTATCATGCCTACTCAGTATTATATCTCCTGGTTTAAGGTGACAGGGGTTAATTACTCTTGCTGCTTTTATCATCTTATCACCTAATAATAGTTATACCAGCTTGTTCCATTTCTTCTAATGCTATTTCATGTGATTCATCGGATAAACAGGCAGTACCTTTATCGTGGACTTGGATTTCAGTTGGAAAAGTACCATGAGCTTTCATAATACTTTTAGGTAAATTAGGAAATAAATCTAATACGTCCATAGCTGTATCTTTCACACATATTCCAGTAGCTACACCAACTAGTGATACTACTTTTGTTGGTCTACCAGAACTTGTTGCAGCATAAAACAATCCAGTACTAGTACCATTTTCACACATAAATGCTGAGGTTGAATCTGCTTTAGGGTTAAAACCTTTGAACCAAGGTAGGAGACATTTAGCCTTGACGGAGTCTAACTCTCTTACTGGTGCAGAACCGTTGGTATTTTGTACACAGTGTTCCCCATATTTACCAAATGAAGAATGACCTTTTGGATGCCAATCAAATGTACAAATAACCAAGTCAAACTTTGGTATTAGTTTATTAATGTAGGGAATAATCTGCCTACCTTTTTCAATTGGTAATGGACCACCAGGCATAAAGTCCTCTTGCATATCTACTACTATTAATACTTTCATGGTACCTCCTACTGTAATAATCAGGTTGGTTTACCTTATGTTGGTTTTTATCTTCCATCATAAAGATTTTATCCACTGTTTCATAACTGAAACCCAACTCTTTTTCATCTGTTTGTCCTTCCCATAACCCGGCAGAAGGTGGTCTATCTATTATACTTTGTGGAATACCTAAGTCCTTAGCTATTTGGTACACCTCAGTTTTATAGTAATCAGCTAATGGTTCAAAGTCCGAAGCACCATCTCCAAACTTTGTGCAGTATCCTAATCTTTTTTCTGACTTATTGGAAGTTCCAGCTACAAGGTAGTTTTTAGCATTGGCAATTGAATAGAGGGTAGTCATGCGTAACCTTGCTTTGACGTTGGCTTTTACAAGCTTATCACCGTCCTTAATGTAGAGTTTACCTTTATTAGTACCTATATACCCATCTATCTCTTTTATTCCACCATTCCATAGATCATTCATATAGTTATTAAACGTGGAATTTAAGTCTATCCTTATACTCTTAATGTTGGTAAACTTATCAAGGAATTCGTTAGCGTGCTCTTCATCCTTTGATATATTAGCTACACCGTCGATAGGCATCTTTACCAACAGTACCTCTTCTTCATTATCCACATATGGAAGACCAATAGCATGGTAGCATAGTATAGAAGTAACACATGAATCCACACCTCCACTTAACCCAACCACAATACCTTTAGATTTAGTATCATGAACCTTCCTTCTAATCCAATCAGCTATCTTATTAGTATCAATCATAACTATATCCTTTCATTTAATACCTAATTCTTTTTTCACTCTTGCCACTTCATTTGGGTCCCCAACCTCTTTTCCAACCCCATCACCAAGTTTCACACATGGCTTGCCATTAAATTCTACTAATTTAATTACCATGTTAAGTGGGGTTATTCCCTCTATGTCATTTGTTAACCAGGTTCCTATACCAAATGAATAGTCCAACTTATATTTACACATGTTTAGATAGTTACATATATCCTCTATTCTCTTTTTATTTAAACTATCAGAAAATATAATATGTCTGTCCTTATATTTCATTAAATAAGAATGAGGTTGTTCATTATTTTTATCAACCCACCTCATAAAATGATAACCCCAAACAATAGGATCACCTGAGTCTTGCCTTAGTATTTTATTACTCATAGAGTGATAGTCCTTAAAGAATACTTTTGAAGTAAAAGTATCAGTCAGACCTACATCTAAATTGTCACCATACACATCTTTCCAATTATCTACTGCTTTAATATTGGCAATACAATTGACACACCAGTGGCTATATCCATATTCAGCACCATGAGCAGAGTACCATTCATGTGCAACACTTCCAAAAGCTTTCAATCTATGTTTCATAGCAAAATGGACGTTACTTGTACCTAATAGTGAATCACCACCCCATTGTTTCAGGGTTTTGATAACTAAATCCTGATTAAAGTAAGAGTACCTTCTTCTGGTACCCATTTCTGTCACTTTAATACCTCTTTCCTTAAACATTATAGCTTTCTTCTGTGTCCTATCAATAGTTCCATAAGCGTTGTAATTGAATTCTTCATGGAACTTGAAGTTTAACTCGGATATAGTAGCCATAACAGGTACTTCCCAGAGTATGACTCTATACCAATGTCCTTCTATATTCAGTTCAATTTGGTTCTCTTTCCATTCTACTTTCACTTCTTCATCTGGATTAAACCTGTATCCACCTAAGAAATCCAAGTACCACCTTGGTAAGTAAGGTAGGTTATTTTCCATCCATCTGTATTCTTTATCTGTTAATATAGCATTTTCCTTCATACTATGCAGGGAATTCCACAAATCCACAAGCATACCTTTAGATATTTCAGGATCCTTTCTAAAGATTAACTTATACCTAACTTTAGCTTCCGGAAACTTCTTTAGTACTGCATACTGCATGGTTAGTTTATACAGGTCAGTATCAAGTATTGAATTAATAATGTCCATGGTTATATCCTTTCAATTGAATAAAGCATCCCTGTTATCTTTAGCCACGTAATGTATAAAGTCGTATTGTTTCAATATCCCTTTTTAGTTCCTTTATTTCATTCATTAACTTTTCCTGGTTCTCAGTAATAACTACTAATTCAGGTAATAGCTTGTAATCTGGATCATGGTAATCAATACCCTTCAACACTTTTATCTTACTCATAATTTTACCTTTCTGTTATTTTGGATTAACTCTTTCATATGTAGTAACAGGTAATTTGCAGCTTTATTATACAAGTCGGCTCTTTTTCCTAGTTCCTTGGTGGATCCAGCCAGTTGAATATGGTGGTTATAGTTCTCGATATTAGTCACTCTAATCCTCCACTTCTGTACATCCCGGACAACTATTTATCCGATGACTTTGACCTATGTTTTCCTCTAAATATTCTTTAGGGATACAATTGTAGTTGGTTTCCTTCGGTACTTTGGCATATTAAAATCCTCCCTTTGACCAATCCATTATTATCTTTTCTTTTCCATCTTCATAAAAGGTTACGTGATTTAATATACCTTTATCCACCACCTTCTGTAAAAACTTTAGAGTTTTCTTTGTATCCTCATCTTCGCAACCTATAGTTAAGTATAACTTACCTCCACTTTTCTTAAATAGATCAAACCTATTCATTGGTTCATGGCCTAACATTTTAACCCTCCTTTCCAATTACAACTGAATCAACAGATACTTCAATTGGTAATAAAGTACATTTACTGTCTCCAGTGTGGGTAACTGTAAATCCTACTCCAAATTTAGCTCCAACACTTATGTAGTTTCATTTGATTACACCTCCTCTAAAAATGTCCTAATGGCAGATGAAAAGGAGATAGTCATAGCTTTCTCTTTCGAGAATTGATCTTCCATAGGTGCATATCGGACCCGTTTAGCAACACCAGCACTCCTCTTGCTACCATTTTTAACTACACATACGGAAAACGGATCGGATACTTGGTAGGATACTGATAACTTGTTTTTAAGATCAGTGATGGTACCCCCTGAGTCTTCCCAATGACTATGATACCTTACATCGGACCTCTTAAACTGCTTATCCATTAATTCCTTTTCCACCTTGTTTAGTTTTCTAAAGTTGGTTAACATTTGGTACCTTCCTTTCTTTTCAAATGAATAGTGCTATCTTATTTTGAGGGTTAGGTGGTCCCGGACGAGGGGACGTTGGTGGTGTGTTTCTTCCACCTTTATCGAATTTTCCAGGCGTTAGGGGCTTACCTATGCTTTTTGAATCCTCACCTATAACTTTATCAGTAAAGGTACGCTCTACCAGCCTGAACTTTAATTTAGGATATAGTTCTTCTAATTCCGTCACTATTTCCTTAGCTATCTTTAAGTCACTAAGGGATCTTTTATATCCATGTGTAAAATAGTAGTCAGTCTTGGCAAGATCTATCCACTTTCTAATCTTAGCACCACAGGAAGATAAGTTACACGTCCTTGGTCTATTATATAAATCCGAATCATCACAGAAACTTTGGGTAACATAAGAACTGGTACCTGGACAATATCTTTCTTTATGACTATTAAGTGTTTGTATATAGTATTTATCCATCATCATACCCTTTCATTTGTTATCCCACAACCTTATCTATTATAGTACGTTCTACTATTTGGAACTTAGTTCCTGGCATACCAAGTGCTTCCCACTCTTCTTTAATTTCCTTTGCTCTTAAAAGAGCTGTAGGAGGGTGTGGGTCGTGTAGTATTGGGTCTGAATTAATATCAAACCAACTTTCAAGAATAGGACTATATAATTGTATAATGTATCCAACCTTTGGTAATACAGTCCCGCAACAAGCACACCTTCTACAATTAGACATTATTCACCTCTCTTTCAATTGAAGAATCCTTAACTTCCACCTCATATATTACAGTGGTGGCAAAAAGTAAGAACCCTAATATAAGTAATACTATTATCTTTAGTGAGGTTTTCATGGGTTGTTTCCTTATTTAATTAGTAGTATCCTATTTTCTTCCTCTAATACTTCATACTTTAGTTTTAGCTTCTTTGCTTCCTTCTCTAAAACCCAAAAATCACCCACCTCCAACCACATTGTACCTGGTTTCAATTGAAGTAGTATGTGTTGGTAGAACTTCTTTCGTTTATCCAAATTCTCAACCGGCGTATAGGTGTATATTCTATCAAACTCACCAAACTTTTTATAGTTAAAAGCGTCACCAACCTTCAAATTATTAGGGTTAAAGTTAGATAAGTAATCTGGTTCTACGTAACTATAACGATAAAGACCTTTAACATAAGTAATATAATTACTACAATACTCTAAACCATGACATTCCATTTTAGATAGCATTGAGGCTATTAATGTTTTGTCCCCAATTCCACACCCAATATCTATAAACCTTTTACCTTTATTAAAACCACTTGAAAGAAAGTCCCGAATAAAACTACCACAACCAGAAGGTATATAATGAAAATATCCTTTCTTATTATAGAGGTTATTATATGTTTGTTTACTAATAAGTGACCTACCTAAATCGGACATATCACCTGTGTTATAATGTAACAACATAATTGATTTAACTATATTGGTCAAATAGCTGTTTTTTGGTTCTATATTTGTAGTAGCTATTAGCGGGAATATTTCATATATAATAGACCGGTTATCCCCTTTCAATATTGAATACATTCTTACTATTGTATTTAAGGGTAATGGTCTATGCCTGTTCTTAGAATAACCCTTTATGATATTTTCCCAGTTAGGTTGTTCACACATATCAATTATTATCTTCATTTGACACCACCTATCCTATAAAAACCATTACAACCATATACTCTACCGTTTGACTTTACAGTTTGAGGTACCAAAAGGTCTTCCCTGCCGGGTAATGCTTCCGCTACCACTGAAGATACAATATAGTAAGTATCCTTTACTTTTTCTGGTTCATTCTTAACCTCACCTGGTATCTTACGGTGTAATGGAAACCCAGCTATATGTTTTATTAGTTCCCTTGTGTGACGTACAACAGGTGAAGTGGTCCCTGGTTTAATGGTTATGATTGACTCATTTTCCCGGAACAGGTTAATGTCGTGGTTCGTTAAGTTGATTAAAGTTTTACCTTCAATGGTTACTTTATTCATTATTCTATCCTTTCATTTAGTTGTTCATACCTTTCTGTAGCATAGTTAATATTTCTTTAAAAGTTGGTGGTTCTTTATCACCTAAGAATTCTTTCTTTAAACCTTCCACATTAACCCCAAGTTCATGAGTATAAACTGGTCTTTTTAAGACATTTTCCAAAGCATCCCTAAATCTACTCCAGTCTACACAAACCTTCTTTTGAAAGAGTTGTAACCTAACTATTTGTTCATCTGTAAAACTTACCCACTTCTTGCTTTTAGCAAACCTTATAGCTTGTTGTTTAGTCATTTGTTTCATTATTCTATCCTTTCATTTGGTTAATTAATCAGCTTTACTATTAAAGTCTGCTATTTCCCAATACGTTTCAGTTGAATATCTTTCAAGTGGAGAATCTAAATCCCCAAGGTATAATCTATGATTGTGTTGGATTACCTTCACATGGTTGGGTGCGTTAAGGGAGTTGTAAAGTAAATCACCACATTTTATTTCATTACCTTTACTATCATAGTGTTTTACTTCTGTAATATGAAGACAATGTGGATTCTTAACACAACCAGCACAATTTACGCATTCCTTAAGGATCCACTCGTCGTAGTCAACTTCCATTCCCCTCAAATCCTCAACCTCCAATTCTTTTCTACTCACATACATATAATCCAGACATTTACTCTCAATAAAATTTCCCAGCTTGAATAGCCCCGGTTCATTTACCAATACTTTAATTGTTAATTCTGATGCTTTCATTTGAATCTCCTTCCAAAGCTTCTCTTAAATTATTACCTTCCTCTACAAGATCATGGTACTTTATGGTTAGTTGCTTTTTTTCCTTCAGTGTTTCATTTTCCAGCTTCTGTGCTTCTATTAGGTTTTCATACTTGGAATTATTACTCATTGTCTTTTTTATTCCACGTTCAACTAACTTCAGCTTAAAGTACCTAATACAAGCGGTTGTTTTATTGGTTATTGATTCCCACAGGGCAGGTTCGTCGTTTCTTGCACAGGATTTCCAAAGTTTTACTATACTAAAACCTACCACTAAAAGTACCCCCACAACCATACATATAAGTATGATTCCAAGAAGAAAAGCTGCCACATACCACCCAGCACTTCCTTTAGGTTCTACTTGTGGATCAAGTAGACAACCAATCGCTGTAAAAGAAACCAAAGCTATAGTTATACCTAATATAATCCCTATAAATCTCATTAATTGAAACATGTCTTTATCCTTTCCTTTATCTTATTAGTATCTATTTGTTTTATTTGGTCTATTATTTTGCAATTGAATGAACAATTTGATTGGATTTCAGGTGTATTAATCCTATAATAAGCGTTATCTACATGCTTTTCCACTACTGACCTTATATGTTCTATAACCACACATATAATCGTCCAATACTTTACAGACATAACCTTCTGCTCATAATTACTTTTCTCATAAAATATAGGATAAAAGAAACAACCATAACCAACATAAATAGAACATGCTAACCTTCTACCCTCATTCCTATAACAAGCTATATCCGTGTCGTAGCACATTTTCTTGACATTAGGTAAACCCCTACAACAACCACCCTTACACACCTTACTACAGTATTCCCTTATACCACTATCCTTCATAAACTTTTCTACTATAGATAAGGTTTGTTGGTAGGTATAGGTTTTCATTTGGTCCTAACTTTCTTTGTCCTACGTTCTCTTGGGTTATCTACCGAATTATCCTCAGTGTTATGGATAACAAGTTCCAAGGTTTCCATTCTCAATTGAACAACTGCTTTCCTATCTTTGTTTTCCACACTACTCAACCTTTGCCTTAACTTGTTTAGATCACCTCTCATTCTACCTAATGCTATGTTCCTTCTGAGTTGTTTCTTACCTGGGAAGTTTTTAGTTTTCATTGTTCTGTCCTCATTTAGTTGGTTTATTCAATTGAAAGATCCTCTTTTACAGTTATAAAGTACAAAGTTGGATTATGTAAAGTCCTTTTGGCGTATATTTTATCTAAAGTAAACAAGATTGGTAGTTTCTTACTATTAATTATCTTAGTAAAGCTCAAGGAAGTAAATTCCCTATTTTCACCGTTTATGTTGATAGGTCTCTCATATTTACAACTCCTATCAGTGAAGAACTCTAACCAAGAGGCACTACAACCACAATCACACGTGGTCTTTTTACATATTATATCCATGTTATACTCTTTTTCCAATTGAAGGAGTTGGTTACTTGAATACTAGGTAAACTATACCTACAATTATAAGTATAATAATAACTATCGCAAAACCAATCCACAAAGGTAATAGTACCCACCACCAAGACCATGCTATTACCTTGGTAAGTTTCAGTACTATAAACGCTATTGTTAATAATCCTGCGAAACCAATTCCACCAGATAAACTACTTGTGTTATTTGACATGATACACCTCATTTTAATTAACGTTTATTGTTTACTTTAAAACCTTGAGAAGAAGCTGTCCCGTATCTCACTATTCTTGGTCATTTTACGGAACTCTAGCAAATGAGACACCCTACATTTGAAGGTATCCATAATATCAGGTAATTCCTCATGTGTATTACCCTCAATTGAAGTATTCGCTTCCAGTACCATTAACTTATAGTCCAGGTTAATAGCTTGTTCTAGTTCCTCTTTTTTAACTGAAACAGCACCCTCAATATTGGGGTTATTCCTTTCGTTTTTGACATGATCTTTCGTATTCATGGCAATGTTCCTTTCGTTTAGTGGTTACAATTGAATAGTAGTTAGTCTAAATCCCAACTGACTATTGGCTTACCTTCCTCTACTTCTTTAAGTATAAGACTATAGCAACCTCCACACCCGTTGTAATATCTCCCATTTTTAAATAAGAGCTTTACTTCACCATCACCACCATCCCAATCATCACATTCATCTGCTTTCCACCTTTCATTTCCAGCATACTGTTCAAAGTTATCACTTAGAAATTCCAAAGCTTTCTCTTTTTCACTAAAGAATAACAATGGGATCTCTAAATCATTTGCACCCTCACCAATTATACAATACATAATACACTTCCTTTCGTTTAAGGTTTTGGTTTAATGAAATATCTAATGGCTGTCCTGGTTTTCCTAACGTAAATCTTGTCTAAGGTAAAACTACGTGGTAAGTCCTCATAGTTAATTATACTATTCTTTAATAATGATTTTACAGACCATATATCACCTTTATTTAGGTCTACAGATTGGTCAAACTTGATTTTATCATGGTTACCACAACCACACATTACTTTCTTACATGAAATCATAATGTCTCCTCAGATGAATGGTTACTTTTCAGACAGGTGTTTCACTACCAACATTTGAGACGGTTCATTTGTCTTCCAATGATTATTGTAGGGATACTTCTCCAGATAGAAGCTACCAGTTAGTTCCGACCTTTCTTTAGGTCGGATAGGTATATCATAAGACTTTGAGAAGAATTGAGGTATTTCAGCTATGGTTCTTTCCAGCAGGTGTTTGCATGTTTTCTCTACTTTAATCAAATCAGGAGTTGCAAATTGTTCACCTGATAGGTACTTTTCACTTAAGGAGAGAGCAACCAAGAATAAGTCACCGTCCTTTTCAATTGTTTTAATTGAATTAAACATAGTGAGGAACAACTCACTTTTCACCTGTCCGTTTATATAGGCTACTCCAGTTATACCAGGTTTCCTATACTCTCTGTAAATTACCTCTCTGAAGGACTTACTACCTATTAAGTTTTTATCCCCTACTAACCTTTTCCTTGATACTACGTATACCTTATTATAATTAAAGTATATATCTAACCCAAGAAGGTGTTTTTTGTCTGGACAGGTTAGTTTACCTTGATTCTTAGCTTTCATTCTGTTATCCTTTCAATTTAGTTGTTTTTAACCTCTATATAAATACACTCTATAAAAGGACTACCGTTGATATTAAGGATGTCAGTGAAAAATCTTCCGCCCCAATTACTATCACCTTTCATAGTTTTAAAGTAAACTTTCCTTATTTCAAATGAATGGGGTAATTCCTTAATGTTTATTATCCTACTCTTAGCTATGGGACCCAGAAAGACATGTTTACGTTTGTCCTCATAAACAGCGATACAAATGCCCTCCTTAACGCCCCACATAATGTTCCCCACAGGTACACTCTTTACTAAATACTTCCATTTCAAACTCACAATTGGATACTATAACATGACGATCTAAGGTTTTCCCGTCCATACCCTCTATACCTTTGTTTGATATGTCATTATCTAAATGATCAGTTGGATCCATATCACACCTCAATTGATACAACACTGTCTTCCAATGCTATATAAATATCCGATTTACCAGAGGTAACTACTGTTACATACCTTTTTGAATCAGGTGAAAGACCTGTGAAATCTTCTGTTATCTCAGCACCTGCTTCCATTATCAAGTTATAAGGTATAGAACCTACCCTTTCCCCAGGTACTGTTCTACCCTTTTTCTTGATTTCTACTCGGTATATCTTACGTGTTGGTTTATTCTTTTTCATTCGTTTATCCTTTCATAGTCCAATGTTTAAGTTATATTTATCTATTGATTCACCCCAAATGGATGGAAAGCTCTTTTCTACCTTATAGAATAAACTATTTGCAATACTGTAGGTATAAGTTGTATTTCCCATTTCAGGGTGAGTTACACATATCCTCTTATTTACCTCATGATTAATAGGGCTAATAGAGTTAAAAATAAAGGAGAACCATGCGTCATTACCAGAGGTACACCTGGATAGTACCATATCCCCTGGTTTTAAGGATTCCACCCTACATTGAGTTATTTTATAGTTTTTCATAGTATAATTAACCTGTATTAAACCTTTCTCTTTTATATAACCCCAACTTGGTATCTTGTGGTACTTTATGCAGGTTAAAGTCCCTAATCATATTTTCCAGTTCCCAAGCACCTTTTGATCCGTCACCCCAATCAAAACCACACATACCATTACTTATATACTCAATCTGTAGTACCACACCTCTACCTTCAGTCCAAATAGGGAAATAGTATCTATTACCAACCCTAATGTTTTCTACTTTGGTAATCTTAGTAACTGGTATGTTATTCATTTGGTTTCCTTAAATTGTTTCTTCCGCCAGGATATATAGCATAACCTTTCGTAAAATACGTTTGGTTTGATACGATTATATATAACTATTATTTCCTTGCCACAACCACACCTGCAATAGATTGGTATATAGAAATGTTTATTAAATTCAACAGTTGAAGGTATCATAGTTTACCTTATCCTACCTTCACAATTCCTACCACTTTCCAATCTCTCAATTTCTTCAAATCCACCAAATTTCTCTTCTACCTTTTCCTCCTCTACAACCGTGTTCGTTACTTTACGTTCTACCACACGATAGGTTTCCTTGGGGTTGTGTCTTTCCCATGATATTTTTTCCTGTGTAACACGTCCTATTGAATCTTCGTCTGGATTTCTACCAGGAACAGTGTCTTCCCAAAGTTTAGTGTTTTTATTAAGTACCTGTATAACATATTTATCCATGATATTACTCCTTTCAAATGAAGTAGTGGTCATTCATTTGTTAAATCCTAATTAATTGGTGACCAGGTAGGACTTGAACCTACGACATCTCCTAAGAAGGACGGATCTACCGTTGAGCTACTGGTCACCTATATATTCAAATATAAATGGTCTATAATAGTACCCCATAAATCGGGGAAATCGTCTTCCACCTTGTAGAATGTGGTTATATTTTTAAATCGGTACTCGTCACAATCACCCCCTATTACTTTCAAGATTCCACTTCTAGGATCAAGAACGTAACGTCCTATATTAGATTTTATACTTATAAATATAAAGGAATACCAGCTAGAATTATTCTGCAAGTAATTGGATAATACCTTATCACCTTTTCTAAGGTTTATAAGGGAACATTTGGCTACTTTATAGTTTCTCATGTTGTTTTCCAATTGAATAATACTATTCATTACAGACCACCACTACAATATATACCCTTACGGTAGGTGCAATCATAGCTACTTTGATAGGTACAATTATAATTATTCTTTATCATGGGGTCATTTTTATCGCTGGTGAAGGGACATACAGGCTCAGATTTCTCTCTATCAAAATATTCCTGACAGTTTGGACAAAACCTATCTCCATCCTCCTGATCATTAACAGCCCCTAAGTATAATTCCTCAACTTGGTGACTAATTTCGTGTATCCTATCTAAGATTTTCTTTGTTTTGTCTATTTCTTGTTTGGTCATACTATCACCTCTCATTTGGTTAAACAACACTTTATATATTCAAGTTTTCAGGATCTAATATCCTACAAATGAGTGTATCCTGTGGTACTTTGTAGAATATCCACTTCCTATTCATTTTAATATTACAACCATCATTATCAGTCCCTATAAGATTTTGGAACATATCACTCTTAGTAATCCTCTTAAAGTATAGTATATAAGCACTCCTACTACCATTATTGTATTCCATCACCGCCATATATTTCACCTTTACCTTAATAGACTTTAGGTTAATAATCCTTGCGTATGTCTTTATATCCTTAGCTAATAACCTTCTTTCACATTCTTTGGACATGGTATATCCTTTCACTTTTCACATAGTTTAAATACCTTACAGACTCAACACAGGAACCTAGTTTCACCTTTTCCTGCTAACCGTTTCAATAAAGCAATTTCCTCTTGTGTGAAATTATGTTGTTTTAGTTTATCAAAGTTTAGTTCCATTTTACTATCCTTTATGTTGGTTATTCAGGTTAACCCTATTCCTCAGACTACAACCTCTTCTGTTATAGTGCGTTTTATTATCTGGAATGTGTGAGGATGATATAAAGTATCCCCAGCACCCTTACCTTCGTACTTTAGTTTTCTTTTCCTATACAATTTTAGGTTTCTATCATTAACTTTGCAAGAGTGTAAATCGGACCAATTATCAATTCCATTATAAAACCTACCACGACATTCCGTTTTCATTTGGAGTACATATTTTCTATTTACCTTAATGGTAACCATCCCTAACCTGCCTTTCCTTTATTTCCACATTGGAGTGGCCAACTACACATTATTACAATTCTTCATAAATACATAACTCCTTGATCCGGAGTAGAACCAGGCTCTCCATATTGATGTTACTCTTTCCAAATATAAAGTTTGCACTGTTTACCTACCTTTCATGGTGGTTATACAGGTTAACCCTAAATACCCTGGTGGTTTTCGGACATTCGCATATATAGGGATTATAGTTTATAAATTGACTTTCCAGGTGAATGAAGTGGTGATTCATTTGGAATCCTTAATCAGTTGCAAGTATTATACCAAACTATAGGAACCAAGGTATACTTTCCCGGTACCTATAAATTAACTAAATAGCTAAAATAATCAATTCTATTCAGCAAGAATCAATTTTATCTTATAATTGTATGTCAGATAACACTTTCAAATAATATCGCCTTAAATAGCCCTTAATTGGCTTAATTTAGTGTATTGAATATATCAATAACAATAAACAGTATTAAAATAACAGTATAACATAATATCAATTGAGTAATAGCAAGTTTTTTACCATCTATATATACTGAAGTATAACGTATAATAATTGTAATAACTAAAGACACTATGAAATTAAATAACATACTTTTACCCTTTCATTTGGTAATACATAACTAATAACTAAGTTGGATAACTAAATCTTTAGTTATATACTATATAAAAATAGGCTAGCGATTAAACTAGCCTATTGTCTAGGGTACTATGGCGATATTGCCTTATTTAGCTTTTGCTTTTAGTTCAATTTCACACTGTTTTATGTGTGCATTGCATCTTTCGTTCACCACCTTCTGGTACTCTTTGGTAAATTCGAGATGATTCCGGTTAAATAGCCCTTTGTCAGCATTTTTCAGATTGTACGCTAAATTCTGAGATTGCAAGAGGGAAAGTACCGGCTGAAATGTTGCGCTTGTTTCTTCTGAGAGTTTAATGGCTTCTTCGATGTTCAACTTTTTCACTTTCTTTTTACCGTCAGAACTAATAACTTCCATCACTTGGTCATTTTTCGATACAATACCAAACAATCCGGAAGTGATACGGCTTGACACGGTACTTACAGAAGTTATAACTTCCGCTATTTGTTCCTTTGTTAGCCCTAATTTCTTTAGAGCGTCTTCATTCATGTTTAATTGATATTTCATTTGTGTACCCTTTCATGTTATGAATTAATGTTACAGTTGAATAGTTAGTTTATTACCCTTTCATTTGTTTGTTATTTCGGATCTATGGTATATTGTATTTCCCCACAATTAGCGCAAAACATTTCAATACTATGCGCTGTTACTTTATTGTCATCGTCTAAAATAACACTTACAGGCGTAATTTCCGTATTGTTTGAATTGCACTTTTTACACTTTATAACAAAATTACTTATCATATTGTAACCTTTCATTTGTTAGTTACTTACTAATTATTGTACAATGCTGTAATCCATACTTTTTAATGAAATCTTTTACTCTCACTTTACTACCTTTAACTACTGTTATTTTGTTAACTAGTTTTCTGAAAGTTGGTAATCTGTTTTTGGTAGTATCGGCAATTGAATAGTTACTTTTGTATTTCATATTTAGCCCTTTCATAGTTTAATTGTGATTGTTATACCTATACCATCAAATAGTAAATCAAGTGCAGTATCTTTGTATCTGTTTTTAATACCTAAAATGTCTATTTGTGTTAATTCAATTGACAGCATAAAGCCTATAGCAAATTTGGGACCAAAATACTTTGTTAACCCATAACTAAGAAACAAGTGCGCAAGTTTGTCATGTTTATTACTAAAGTTAGTTAGTTGGTCTTTAAATATATACATAGCGGTACCGATTACAATTAATTCCGATACTTTCGTTTTAATTGACTTGGTACTATCAGTTGGTGCCTTTAAACTTTGTGCTTGCAAGCTAGAGCATAGCAAGATAGATAATATAAGCAATCTGTATTTCATTCATAGCCCTTTCATTTGATTAAGTAAACTACAATATTAAAGATAATACTCCATAGTAATAAACTAAGTAATACAGCGTATCTAAAGTAATATATTATAGATAACAATTGAAATAACATAATTTACCTTGTTAATGATTAACTTGGTTTTCCAGTAAACCACTTGTTTGATCTTCTTTTAAGATAGCTCCGTTTCAATTGCCTAATTTTACGTGATGTAAGATAATACAAGATACGGTATTTAATATAATGGATAAAATTCATATCTCTACTCAAATATAACAAATATTAGAAGATAGATTAAAAGTATTGCTAGTAAGAAAGTAAACATTGTATGTCCTTTCAGTTTAGTGAATTAGTTAAACTAACTAATAAAGCAAATAAGATATGTACAATTATAAATAAGATAATAGCTGTAAGATACATAAGTTTAAAAGTTATAAACATGATAGCTAATATTTCTAACATAAAAAGTGTTAGTACTATACTTATTAATATAGCTTGTTTTTTAGACATAACAGCCCTTTTAATTGGTATTATTCCGGATCTATTTCCCAATGCACAATCTCATGGTCTGTCATTTTAACTTTACTTTCACTATGAACCTTAAAGTGGTAATCCAATTCTCTCAGGACTGAATCAATTTCTTCTGGATCATTTGAATCAAAATCCAGGTTTACGGTTAAAATTGCTCTCATATTATATCCTTTCATTTCAGTTTTTGTAATCTTAATTGCTTGTTTCTCTTTTTAAGTATACGTATCAAATGAATAATGGCAAATTTATGTTTAATAGCTGTTTCAAGTTTATTCATAATCTCAATAGCCCTTTATTCATCTGCCTAATGTACACAATTAACAATTGCCTATTATAGCGTATATGAAGATAGTTATAATAAATGATAAATGCAAGTATTATTTTAACTAATTTGAAATAAATGAGTTATATGTATGTATACTGCATAGTTATCAAATTTGATTGATTTTAGAGAAATTAAGCACAACATGAACAGATTTTAGCCTATTTTAAGCTCAAATTTCAATAATCTATTTACAAGTTTACTGATATTCAAGTAACAATGTATACAATAATCTAGTTTATTTACTACCGTCACTATACAGCTATGGTCTATAGTTATTAAGTTATTACTCTTATTCTTACAGTTAGTTGTTTTACATTGCATATTATAGCCCTTTTTATCAAATGAATAGTGCTTGATTGCTTATTTCATTAATTACACTTACGACCTGTTTTTTCTTGTTACAACCTGTATAGAAAAGTAATACTTTAAGCACAAGATTCCAGTTATCTCAAATTATACAAATTGACGTAAGTATCGTTTTAGTACACTTTAATTACATAACTGCTATTAATCATATAATAATGTCTTAATGTGCTAATATCTAAATGATGTTTACTTAGTTTGTACAGCTTAAAGCTAATTATAAACTTGTTATTACGTAATAGTGTTATACTATACCCTTGTGTTATTCTACTTATTAATATCATATTATAGCCCTTTAAATTAGGTACTCTTTTATAATCTCTGTTACATTCTGTTTTCTCAATTGAAACGATACACTATCACTTTTAGATAGGTAGTCTATTAAGTTATCAATGTATCTAGTAGTATGTTCTTTACGTACCGTATTGAGTATTGATATTAAATTAGCCCTTTGATTGTCATGTTGTACTGCTATTCTATACTTTGTTATTTCATCCAATGTATTACCCTTTCATTTGTTCAATTGAAGTATTTACTTGATATATTCACCATTCAATAAAGATTTGTATCTTGAATGTATACTAACAGTATGCACATTAAAGATTGTATCGTATACTATAACTAAGAACATTAATACTAAGATAGCCTTTACTACTGTTTTAGTTTTCATTGTGTGCCCTTTCAGTTTTAGAATTTAGTAAAATATCCATTGCCACATTTGGGACATATTACAATATTACCACCCCTTGTAACCCTAACAGTCATTTCAGTACCACAATCTTTACATTCATTCATTTGACAGCCCTTTCAGTTATCTGTAGTTGTTTATTAATATCGTTAAATTGCGTTTTAATGTTGAATAGCTTTTTACTGTAATATTATTCACATTATTAGCCTTAATGCTGAATAGTGCTTTTTTAATCTGATAGCGTAATTTAGCACTACAATCACCACAAAAATTACTTGATTCACTTACTAACTTATCAACTTGTTTTTGAGTTATCATCTGATAGCCTCTCAATTGAAGTTACTTTCGATTGCCTTTATCTAAGGCAAAACTAACATACATAATATATATATTCTATATTTAAGATGCAAGTTTATTTTACTATCAATCAAACTTTCCTTTAACTATAGTATCACAATTAGTATGCCATAGTTCCAATAAAGCCCCCCTTGTTTCAAAAACTACGCCAGACAGGAAAATTGAAATAACTGATGAACTATCCACCAGGAATTTCTGCCCTAAAATCACTATTATTAGCTTATAACACTCACCAGGAATTTCCAAGCCTGAATTAGCATTTATAAGATAATCACTCACCAGTAAATTTCCGCCCTCTAAATTGACTTTACAAGGCTATCTACTATTTATACCTGTTACAAGTAGTAATTTATAAGTTATATTATTACCCCTACTGTGGTATATACCTTATATTACTTTATATGTTTAGTTATTGCAGATGAAGAAGTGACTACTTACTCTACCAAGAATTTCTACCTCAAATTACATTCTACTAGCCTTAATCCATTACCAGTAAATTTCCCCAGATGGATTACACTATTACTCTCCACTATTTTTACCTGGATACTATTTCACCTGTTATCCTTATATTATATCCTACCTACTATTTTTATGTTAGTGTTATGTTATTCTATTATCCTTGTTATCTTTCCAAATGAATGATCCTGACTTTACTATGGAACTTTATTGAAATACGTTAGTATAATACACACCAGGTAAATTAATTTCACCTAATCCGTGCTGGAACCATAGATTATTTTCAGAAAGTGAAAATAGTTGGTAAAAAGTTTGCCACTCGCAGGGTCATATATTATGAGAGGAGGAAGTATATGAAACTACTCAATATTATAATTTAACAAGGGAGGTAGATATGAAACTATCAAATATGAAAATCATGGTTACGGACTACACTATAACAAGTAGATTTAAAGGTAGTAACGCTGTAGTAATGTTCATAAGTTCAATAAAGTCACTACTTCAATTGAAAAAGTTTATTACTCTACTATAAAATGTTACTCAACTTGAAATCGCTAACAAGTGACACCTAATTGACTTTAGGAGGAACCAAATGAAAGAGGTACTCAATTGCTAATAAAGACTTCTAAGACTAAGGAACCACAAAAGATAAGTAGTGAGTTTAAAGATAAACTGTTCAGCAAACCCAGTACTAAAGATTACCGGGATAACTACGACCGTATATTTAGAAAGGAGCACAAATGAACTTCACTTATATGAAGACACCATTATATAGGCATACATTCCGTAACAAGAGAATAAGGGAATGGGTTGAAGATAGGGTTGAAGGTAAAGTTTTAAATTTATTTGCTGGACCTACTAAACTTGACTGTGACGAGGTTAGAAACGATATTGATCCGGATATGTTAGCTGATTTTCACATGGATGCTTTAGAGTTTGTTGAAACTTGGAATGGTAAAAAGTTTGATACTGTATTACTAGATTCACCTTACAGCTACAGAAAATCCATGGAAATGTATAACGGCAACGTGTCAAGTCCATTCAATCAATTGAAGAATGAGATTCCACGTATTCTTAGTGAAGATGGTATAGTAATTACATTCGGTTATCATTCAGTTTCTCAAGGGAAGAAAAGAGGATTCGAACAAGAGGAAATATTATTAATTTCTCCGGGAGGAGCTATTCATGACGTTCTTGCCGTAATAGAGAGGAGGACAAATGAAAGCTGACTATTCTGTACCAAAGACTGATAACCCAATTAGACTAAAAGACCGTATGTTAGAGTTACAAAATATGTATGGTGCAATATCCGAAGAACTGACCCAAGCAAGGTTAGAAAGTGATACATTAGAAAGTGCTCTTAGTTATATTAGGGATAAATCTTTCCTATCTTTGGAAACCGGAACAGTTGAAGAAAAGAAGGCTCGTTCTAAGGTGGAGGTAGAAATTGAAATATCTTACATAGTAGACGGTAAGAAAACCAAGAAAGCAATAACCTACCATACTTGTAAGTATTTGTTATTGAGAGCTAAAAGTAAAGTAGGACGTATGTGGCTTCATTTGGAAGAACTAAAGTCCGCAATAGCAGTATGTCAAATGTTCCCAACTAAGGGATTTTAAAGGAGGAGATATGAATAATAGAATTAAGGCAAGTATTTCAATATTTGTATTAGCATTTATAGTAATTGCCATAAGTGTTGTATTCATTTGTTTTCATGAACCTAAACCTAAGAAAGCAGAACTATCTCATGTAGAGATAGAAGACCAGATAGTATTTCATACGACTAATTATTTAGAACCTATATTTTGGATTGATTCGCACCACTACTTACACGTAGATAATATAGATTATAAAGGTATAATAGATACAGGTGATACTTTATTTATAAGAGATAGTTGGGAATTTGAGGGTAGTGTGACATATACTAAATAAGGAGCTAAAATGAAACTATATGAGGCATTTAGGGAAAAGAGTAAAGAAATAGGTGAGTTGTTAGTAGTAAAGAATAAGGCGTACGGGAATTCGTTTAATACCAGCGGTGAAATTTTGAGAGTTCTCTACCCGGAAGGTGTGAAACCTGACCAATATGAAGACCTACTTTCGGTTGCAAGGATTATAGACAAGTTATACCGTATATCAAATAAAAAGAATGGTAAGGATCAAATGGGTGAATCCCCTTACGAGGATTTGGCAGGGTATTCCATACTTGGGGCTGTTAGAGATATGGGTATAACTGAGGAGGAACAATGAGAATAGCAATAGATGTGGATGGAATTTTGAGGGACTTTGTAGGGAAGTTAGAACAAGTATTTGACAGAGAATATGATTGCAACGGACGCAGGGAACCAATAACCAAATATGGAATACATGAGTTCTTTTCAGTTGATAACGATTATGGTAAGTTTGATATTTATGACTTTGCCTTTAAAGAAAATGCAAGAGAAATATTCCTTAGAGCTAAACCATATCCTGGTGCTATGAGGTTTATGGACAAGCTTTTCAAAGATCATACAGTAATTATAGCTACTGCACAAAGTAACACAAATTTAATAATGTATACAACTGAATGGTTAGATTTGCACTCTATCCCATATCATGAGTTTTATGCTACACTAAATGGAAATAAATCAATAGATGCTGATATGTTATTGGACGATTATACTAAGAATTTAGTTGATTTTGAACATGGTACTATATTTGAATTTGATAGACCAGTGAGACAACCAATATGTATGGATAGACCATGGAACCAAGATTGGATTGGTGATAGAATTAAGACTTTTGAGGAATTCTTTAAGTATGTTGAGTAAACTACATTCACAAGTTATAGACCTCTTAGAGGAAACATTTCCTAATCATAAGTTCTTTTATGAGTGTTCATACGAAAGGTTTGTTAAAGGATCAAAAGACCCTTTCATTCTTTCAATTGCCAAGAGACTCTATGCGGATATATATGATAACACAATAGGTATAGTATACGAGATACAAGGTGAACAACATTATCGACCGGTAGAGTTCTTTGGAGGTAGTGATGGATTTCACGGACAAAAGAGACGAGATAACTGGAAAAGACAAGTTCTTATGGAATCCAACATTGATTTGATAGAAATACATTATAGTTTCAAACCTACAAAAGAGGAAATACTAAAACTAATTAGAGAGGCTAAGGGTGTTAATACCTAAAGGGTATATAAGGAAGATAGTAAAGACTACCTCGGACTTAATTATAAAGTCTGGAGGTGATAAGTTGTATCTTATTACCAAGAGAGGACACGAGACTTATATTATAAGTGTACCAATTGAATGTAACCAGATTAATGTTTGTGTTGACCAGAGAAAGTTTGTGGAGATGGGAAAGACTCTGGAAGAGATCAATATTGAACGTAATAAGAAGATACTACGTTTATTTGACACCTCTAAGGAATTTACTATAGGTTGCAAAGAAAGTATAGAATTAGACAACATTGATATACCAAAGGTGTATTTCCCAGCTGAAGACATTCCAAGAAATCATTTACTCTCTACAGTTGCTAGTTCGGACATATTTGGTAGTCTAAGTGTAAAAGAGGGCATTTCAATTGATAATGATTATATCTCCTCCACCAATGGACATTCTATGACTATAGTTAAAAGTAGCATAGATATTGATTCAACTGTCATAGTTCCAAATACTCTATTTAAACATATCAACAAACAAAGCAATATAGGTGTAGAGGGAAACTTTGTACATATCTTTAGGGAGGGATTTCATTGTTATAGTACTTCAATGTATGGTGACTTTCCAAATGTACAGGTGTTACGTGATAAGATAGGCTATGTGAATCATTTCACGGTTAGAGTGGAAGAGTTAATTAGTTTATTAACAGCTTGTAACCCTTTAATTACTGACGATATAAAATCAGCAAGGTTGGTTATTAAACCCAACTCTTTGAAAATAGACATGCAAGACAAAGATACCAGTTCTTCATTTGATTCTAATATATCAATTGAATCAACCTCAAGTTTAGAATGTAACATAAATATAGAAACCTTTATTAAAGTGATACAACCATTTCAACAGGAAACCATAAAGATATACTTTGCAGATAAAGTTACCCCATTTAAGATAGAGGGTGATAATTTAACTAAATTTGTAGTACTAATGTTGGATTAATTATGGAAACACCAGAGATTAACGATTACCTGAAAAGGTATGAAAGGAAAATAAGGAAAGAGGTATTCAAGAGGTTGGGCAATCCAAGGAAAGCCAACCTGTTCGATTCAGAGGATATTGTACAAGAAACAATGATACACCTGTTTTATTTGTTAAAAGACAAGTATGATCCAAGCATATCCTCACCTCATACATTTATACAAACCCATTTAGTATATTCTATTTATAAGTCTATTAAGTTATATGTTGGTAATATGGGGTATACAGGTAAGAGTAGTGATAAAAAAAGAACAGGCTCAAAACAGATTGACGATAGTTCTGTCTCATTAGATTTTAGCACTCTTGATTCCTTAAGTAGCGATCAAAAAGTAGTTCATAAACATAAGAATATACACTTCCACCCTGATAAAAGTAAGCTATATCTTAATGTGCTCTATTCATATGGTAACCAAACACCAAGTGAAGAGGATATACTAGAGAAAATATACTGTGAACAACTAATAAAAGAGGTATCCAAAAGATTATCACCAAAACAATTAGAGGTATTTGAAATATTAGTTAAAGAGGGTAGTAACCCTAAGTTTACTACAGGACCAAAAGTTGAAAGTCAAAACATGAGCATTAAAGAAATAGCTGATTTAGTGGGATACAAAGATAAGAAAGCCGTGTCCAGGCATATTAAAGCAATTAGGGAAATAGTTAATGATGTAATAGAGGAACTAGAGGATTAATAGGGGTTAATTACTAAGATTACAGTTAAACCTAAAGATAGAGGGTATTTATATTATATGGTTAAATTAGATAAGACAATAGGTTTTGTCCCACTTGACGTTTCAAAGGATGAAATAGAAAAGTATAGAAACTATACAACCAAATTGCTCACTGATATAAATTATCATGGTGATATACCGGTTAAAGTTGGTCAGATAATAAGAGATTCTTTAAAGGGTTGGGATCATGCACCTGCTGAGTTTAAAGAGAGGGTTAAGAAAAAAATAGGCTATAACAGGGTAAACAAGTATGAGGCAGGATTACCAGACGAGCAATCCAGAGCGTTTACTAAAAAACATGTTAAAGGTGAAGGTAGACATAAACCAGATACACCAACCAAGATTTATCAGAAAGAGACACTGAAAGTATTAGAGGAAGTTGATCCACTTGAATTAATTTCCCCAGCCTTTCTTTCATCTGAAGAAATGATATTTGTAAACAATAGAAAGAAATTATACAATAAAGAATTCGATTTTAATGAATCAAGTGATCAAATACTATTACAACAAATACTGATAGACGAATTAATAATAAGGAGAATAAACCTAGCTAAATTAAAAGGAGAGGAGCAGTCCCAATCCAATATAGACAAAATAATGGATAGGTTCAGAAAGAACCTAGAAAAGCTAGGAGTTCTCCGAGTACAAAGACTGGAACTAAATATTGATATAGAAGGAAATGTAGGACAGCTTTCAATTGAACTAGATAAAAAACTAGAACGAATAAGAAAGCTTAGAGATAAAAAACTAAGGGAGACATTATTAGATAAGTATAAGGATAAGTTAGTATATTCTAATAAGACTGAGATTCTTCAAATGATAGAGGAGACAGAATACCAGAAAGTACATGATTTAGAATATCCAGCCAACGAACTTCCTTTTGGAGACGAAGAAGACGAAGATTGACAGTTACTAAGAGAGGTAAGAATACAATCCGTCCTATGAAGACGGAAGTATATTCTCTTACCCCAAATGAAGAAATGGTTCTATATTACAGGTTTCACCCGGTAGAAGCGGTGAGGGATCTTCTTAATATAGATTTAAACTGGTTTCAGCGTATTACTTTCCGTGGTATGTGGACTGTTCCGTTTACTTTACTTTGCTTTGGTCGTGGGGCCGGAAAAACGTTCTTGAATGCTGTGTTCGCTGTTCTCTCCGCAATGCTGTATCCGATGAAGAAGATATTAGTACTTGGACCAAGTAAACGTCAGGGTGACCTAATATTTGACGAGATAGAGAAACTACATATAAAGTCTGAGTTTTTCCAAGCTTCGTGTGCCTCTAGAATTACTAGAGCACCTCAAGAATCCAGACTTAAGTTCTCAAACGGATCTTCTATTAAGTCTATCCCAATAGGTCCAGATGGTAGAAAAATTAGAGGTTATAGAGCACATATAATGATACTTGACGAATTTGCTCAGTTTGATAAAGAGGTTATTGACGTTGTGATTCGTCCTTTTATGGCTATTAAAATGAAAGGTGAAGAGAATAAATTAATCATTACTTCATCTGCGTTTCATAAATGGAATCATTTTTGGATACAATACGAAAGATATAGAAAATTAGAGTTGGATTTCCCAAAGAAGTATAGAACATTTGAGTACGATTATAGAAGCATTATGATGGATCCTAAATCACCATTTGAAGCCGATATACAAAACATAGAAGAAGCAAGGGAAAATACAACAGAATCTAACTTTAAGATGGAGTTTTGCCGAGTTTTCCCAGGGGGAGATACTAACTTTTTCTCTACCTTACTTATAGATCAATGTACCCCAAGAGAACCGAGAAATAAACCTATAGAGATAGAAAAGAAAGCACAAGATAATTCTAAATATATAATGGCTATAGACTCAGCAAGAGAAAAAGGTGGGTCTAACTTTGCTTTAGGTATTGGTAAGTTAAAGGATGGAAATCTTCATGTGGTAAAAGTAATTACCTTAAATGGGGAAACTTATCAGAAACAAATATCTACCATAAGACAATCTTTACTTGATTTTCCAATTGAGTTGATACTTTTAGATAAGGGCGGTGGTGGTTCCACTATTAAGGATTTATTAACTGAACCTTGGCGATCTTATGGTGGAAGAGTTTGTGCTATGGCTAATCCTCGTGGAGAAGCTATGCTACCTATACTAGATAGTGAGGATTCAGATCATGAAGGTAAACAGGGTTTGTATCTTATGAGAATGGTAAACTTTCATGGATCAACTCATAGTACTTTATTTACCAACCTAAAAGCTGAAATGGAGCATGGTAGGGTAAAGTTTCCTATAGATTTACGTAGAGACAAAGACCAGGAATTAGAACTACTAGGGCAAAACATGATAGCACTAAAGAAGGAATTAGCAGTATTAGAGGCAACACCTAAAGGTGCATATCTACATTTTGGAGTACCAAACAATTTTAGAAGTGATAGAGCGTGTGTATTAGCTATGTTGGCTGAGGGATTAATTAGTTTAACAAGATTTATACCAGAACAACCAACCCGATCTCTTAAAATGGACGTTGGGTTCTTCGTTACTTAAGGAATAATTATGGCTGAGAAAACCACTATAAAGAAAGCACCTGGTAGAAAGAAAACATTATCTGTAGTTATGAATAATGGGGTTCCGATCAGTAAAGATACAGGTGAAATAGTAGACATTAAAGCAGTAACACCAACTCATGAGGTTAGGATTGTAGATACGAATGAGGAACAACTAAGTACCGGGATTGCCGTGAACACTTACGATAAAACCTCACTTGACTATCTTAAAGACCTGAAAGAGTTTTCCACTCAGACAGACGATATTAAGAAACAGATTGAATTAAGCAACAAATTATATAAAATAGATGGCACAGTTTCAACTGCATTGGATGTATTAATAGACTTCACTATTTCAGAGTATGCATTTAAGACAGAAGAAAAATATGAGGATCTATTCACCTTCTATGGTAAATCAATAAACAAAGAAGTAAAGACTTCGGATACAGGGTTACGTCCATTATTACAAGAATTAGCATTTGAATGGTTCTTATCCGGGAATGCATTTCCATATAGTACTTGGAAGAAGACGACTTTTGAGAATACTGAGTACTTCCTACCTACAGAGATTCAACTATTAAATCCAAAAGATATCTACATACCAGAACTTTTATTTAGTCAGAGAAAACCAGTCTACGTTTATAGACCCTTTTTCTCATCTGATAAATCCAGAACACTAAGAGAACAACAAGTACTAATGGAATCAGATTCTCTAAATAAGATTAAAGTGCAACTGAAAGATAAGAAAGATGAAATATTAGCAAATGATAGAATATACCACTTAAAGCGTAGAGCAAGAAGTTATGACGTTTGGGGTATACCTTACTTAGTTAAGACTTTTAATGTTATAGCTTCTAAAATGAAACTGAGAGCCTTAGACAATTCCACGACTGAGGGCATGATTCATTATCTGACTATATTTAAAATTGGATCGGATGACGTAAATTCCCCATATCATGTGGTTCCAGCTTCAAGATTAAACGCTTTAGCTGGTTTAATTAGATATCCACAAGCTTCCACTACTATGGTTTGGGCACACGATATTGATGTAATAACATCAGGTCCCGACGGTGAGATACTTAACTTTGAAAATAAGTATGACGAGGTTAATGCCGAACTAGTTAAGGCTCTTGGGGTTCCTCAAATATTACTTGATGGTAAAGGCACAGCTACAGCAAGTTGGGTGGCAATTCTTTCATTAGTAGAAAGATTAGAACGGGTTAGAGAGTCGCTAAAGGAATACATAGATTACCTGTTTAGTCAAATAGTTGATAGAAACAAACTAAAATCAGAAGCAGAGTTTACATGGTTTCCTATAAATCTACGTGACGAGAAAATGGTTAAGACTCTTCTAATGAGTTTCTATGATAAAGGATTATTACCTATTAAAACTACCTTGAAAGAAGGTGGCTATGATCCTAAAGCTATAATAGAAGAAATGAGGATTGAGAAAGAGGACGAAGAGTTTGAAGACTTGTTCAAACGAAGAGATATCCCTTTTTCACCTGCACCAGAAGACGTGAAACCTGAAAAAGAACCAGAGGATACAGGTAGACCTAAAGAGAAAATAGAAGCTTCGGATAGTAAGTATGAAGAGAACCTATTTATAATATATAATGAATTTAGAAACAAGCTTAAGAAGAAACCAGAAATAGTAGATTCAGGTCTACAATTAATGCATAGAAGGTTGGAACAGGTGTTTGAGGCTTATACTGACTCGGTTATAGATAGGGAAGATATATTCTCAATTAAGGTGAATGTATGGAATGGTAAATACTTAGATAAGTTGGTAGCTAATTTAAAGTCTGAGATAGGTAACAAACCAGATAAGTTTAGAATTGAAGGTGTATTCTCAGAGTTTGAGAAGAGACTGACTCTCTTTTCATCTGAAAGCCTTAAAAATATAAACCTAGCAGTTACATTAAAAGAACAAAAAGAATTAGGTAAGAAAGGTGCATTAATTAAAGTAAATAAGGATACAAAATGTGAGTCATGTAGGCAGTACGAAAATAACTGGTATAGTTTGGAGGATATTTTCTCTATTCTCCCCGTGCATCCAAACCAAGGTGTACAACTTGAGTTCACAGATAATAATCCAGTAGTAGACGGTGATATTTTAAATACACCAATTGTTAAACATCCAAAAGACTTTTCTCGAATACTATGAAAAATATAAAGAATATTACAATATAGAGAGGTAAACCATAATGTCAAATATTGACACTTTTTCCCAAGCTCAGAGGATTGAATATGCTGAACAAAATTTGGTAGGAGTTGATAATCTTGCAAAACTTTTAGCAAGAGACAACATACTAACCTCCTATGCAAGAGAATCCTCTACCATATCCGGTACGTACTATAATAGAATAGATTTTGCTACATCAGGCACAGCTGTACATTATGCTAGTATATATGCAAAACAAGATACTTATTATGTGTATAATTCTTCTTCTATAGTCAATGCTACTGCTAATTTAAGTGCACCAGATTCAAGACATTTTATTGCGGCAGGTGAGAGACAGACGCTTGACTTAACAAGTGCCGGAATTAATAGTATAGATTTTAGAACGGTATCTTCAGCTACTACTAGTGGTAGAGTTTATGTAACTGGTTTTGTTAAAGGTACAGACGCTTTTTAAATAAGAATAAGAGGTAAACAAATGAAGAAATTGTTATACACGTTTTTATTCGTGTTATTGCTTTATTCAATTGGCAATACACAACAAAGAGTTATTTCAACTAGTAAAGAAGGTAAATACCAAACTATAACCTTTGATTTACCAGTTAATACTACTGTATATGTCTATGCACCCTTCGACCCTTTAGAGGGGGAGCCTATAGCTTTATCTACCTCGTTTTCTACACCTCCAACAGAGTGGTTAGAGTCCGGTAGTTGGTTTCTTTCGGTTAAAATAGATACAGTAGCGGACGTAACCATTGAAAATTTAGGTGTATGGATGAAACCAATGATGAGGGATGGAATAGCAAGTCAGAATGATTCCACTTTCCTTAAATTTGACTCAGTTAACCCATCCGCATCTACAGCTACTTCACTTGATGTTTTTACCCCAATACCTTCAAACAGGTTAAAAAACAATATAACTAATGCTTGGTACACCTGTTCTCTTCCAGGTACAATATGGGGATATGCAGGTATTATATTTGGGTTTAGAGTTACAGACGCTAGTTCGGATATAATAGTAACTTTTGAACTTTATAAGTATAAATAGAGGTACACATGAAACGCTTTATATATATATTAATGATATTCCTAATACCCCTTATTTCATTTGCTCAGGATAAAGACGTTGGGTTTAAAAGAGGTGTACCCTCAGGTGGTTTAAATGCAGGTTCTAATGAAACCATAACAGGAGATTGGGATTTTACAGGTACAGTAACATTTACTACTGTAACTATTACTACACTTACTGCTACTAATGAAATAAGAATTGAAGGTGAAGCTACAGCACTATATCTTGACTATGGAAGTGTTGGCGTAGAGGATCATGATGTTACTATTTATTTTGGTGATGATGCAAATAATACTGCACATTCAATCAGGTGGGATGACGGTAGTGGCCGATTTGTTCTTTCAGCGGCATTATTTCTTGATAATTCTACGTATCTGATAACAAGGGGTGTTCAATCAAGAAGTATTGGGACTTCTGGATTAGAGTTTCTACATTCCGTCACTGCTGGCGGCGGTGATATGTTTATGTTTGACCATACCTCGACAGCCAATGACGCTAATGGCAGACAAGCATTAGTTAAAATAACTGGAACTCTCCAGCAAAGTTTAACCGCTGCCTATGATGCTATGTATGTAAACCTTGCAATTAGTTCTACTGGCGACGGCTCAACCGGTGACGGTAACAATTTATTGAATCTGAGCGTGGCGAGTTCGCCTAAGTTTAGGGTTACCACTGGTGGAGCTGTAATCTATACGCCAAATGCTTTAAGTAACGCTGGAACTTCTGTTGCTGACGATGCTGCTATAACAGTTATAAATACTATAATGCGAATGGTGGGAGCTGATGCCGATGCTTTGCTCGATACCGATCCAGCCGTTAATGATGGTATTGCAGACGGTCAAATCGTAATTATTCAAGGAACGGCGGACGGAAATACAGTAACGATAGCCGATAACGTGAATACTCAATTGGCTGGTGGTGCTTCAATGACTTTGGGTGATGGTGATGTGCTTTGTTTAATGTGGGATTCTAATTTCTCGATGTGGATCGAACAATATAGGAGTGACAACTAATGAAAACCTTAAAATTATTACTCATATTTTTATTACTCGCCTCTCCTTGCTTCTCGCAGACGACAGGTGGAGCAGGAAATGCAAATACATGGAATTTCCCTGGAGACATTGTTGTTGTTGGCAATGAATCCACACATGGAGAAATGGATATCTCAGCTGGGACTGCCTACACTATTAATACGTCAGGTGCCTGGCATGGTTACACTGGATTTAGTTCCGGTCATTTAACATCAAAGATAACGTTTGCAGCAGGGAAAACCGCAAATGACATTACAGCTTACGCTACGCATTCTTCAGGGGATGAAACTAAAGTAACCACAACCGCCGCACATAATTTGGTTGCCGGTAATATAATAACCATAACGGGCACTACCCACTATAACAATATCTACGAAGTTCAAGAAGATGTTGGTACTAATGACTTCAGCATAGATAAATCATGGGACGGAAATAACAACGCTACCGGAACTTACGCACTTCCAAGCCATCTTATAATTGGAACTGATGGAGGTGGGGATTATATAGTTATATGGACGGCCGGAGGATCTGCGGCTGCGGTTGATACTTATGAATTTGGAATGTATCATGAAAAAACACTTGATCATAAAATACCGAGAAAGTTCCCCAATAATGATATAGGGGCATGGTCTGGTGGCGGTATAATTACCGTAATCGATACCGATGTATTATGGTTTGGGATTATAAACACAACCGGGACAAACGATATGGATATTGATGAAATCTCATTTGTGATACATAAATTATGAGACTATTATGAAGTTATTGACCGTGCAAGAAGGAAATAGAACCATACACAACCAAGGAGGTAAAGAATGAAAAGAATTAGTATTATAATATTATCTCTATTTATGTTTGGTACTTTACAAGCTCAGGAATTAACCAGAATAGTGGCTAACTTCAATTGGCAATTATTTGAGGATGTTAAAGTAAAGAAAAATGGTAAGGATGTTGTATATAAGTCTGATTTTTCAATTAAGTCTGATTCTGAGTTAGAAGGTGTATTTAATGATTATTACAATAAAGGGTGGATCACCAAGAGTGGGAGCATTTATGAGTTATTAGCACCAAAAAGGGTAGTATGGTGGGTTGATACTACTCAGGTAGGTACTGACATTTTATATTTATCAGATGAAGATGATATGATTAATATAGTAGCATACCCTACGGTTTATGATAAAGAAACCTTAGAGCCTATTTCACCTGACAGTGTATATTATACTCAAGTTAAATATCCAGAAAGGACTAAAGTTAAAGCTTTAACAGTTAAAAGATCACAATCAGATGACCCATTAAGAAGACGTTGTAGTAAAGGAACTTTCCTATCTAAACAAAAAGAGAAAGAAAAGAAAGATAAGAAAGATAAAGCTAAAGAGGAAAAGAATGGGTAAGATAAAAGAATTCACAGATGATAATATAGAACTGGTGGAAGATTATATTGTTTCTATTGGTTTAAAGTATAAGAACAGGCGCAGGAAAGATTCAGATAATATGGATAAACTGAGACAACTTTTGATTGAATCAGAAGAAAAGAACTTAAACATAGAGGTGGATAGATGAATAGTGGAAACAATGGGTGGGTGGAGTATCAGAAGTTGGTACTATCTGAATTGAAACGTTTAAATGATTGGATGCAAAAATTAGATGATAGGCAAACTGCTGCCGAGATAAAGACAGCTATTATGAGTACTAAACAGAAAGCTTCAATGGCTATGTATGGAGCAATAGGAAGTGCCATTCCAGTAGCTGTTGGTTTAGGTATTTGGGCAATAAAGAGTTTAGCATGATACATGCAATTATATTATTCGCTATAGCCTTTTTAGCTAATTGTTTAATGGACGATATAGCACACCACAAACATAGTTCAAAGTTCTTAAACTGGTTTAAAAGGTTTCCTAAGTTTTATAGATGGCTAACTTTACCTTGGGATGAAAAGCCAGATTATAAATGGTATGATTTGAGACAAATGGTTACGGACGGTTGGCACTCAGCCAAGTCAATCATGTTTCTTTCATTTGCCGTAGAATTCTTTATTATAAATTGGATATTAGGAATAGTATTCATAACATGTTGGGTAGTATTTTTCACCATACCTCACAGAATATTAGAATGGAATACTGAATAGTGGCAAGATTCTTTGAGAAAGATCAATGGTTAGATATTGTAAAGGTAGAGAATGTAGCAACGTCTGGTGGTTTTTTTCCACACCCTGCGTTATATATACCTATCAATGTTGAAACCGAGGGTATAGACGGTAGAAAAACTGATGGTGGTTTGATTTCAGGAACTTGGGTTACTGGTGATATTCAATATGATACAGGAAAGTGGGGAATAGCAGTTTCAGGGTCTGTTAATTTACATGGTGATTATGAATATTACATGAGATTTTCTTCTACTGTTGACGTGGATTCCGGGAAAGGTTTAGTTTGTATGTGGTATACTCCTGAATACAGTTATAGTGCTTCTGGGGGTGGAGATTTTGTAGCATTAGGTCAAAGTACTAGAGATTGGCAAGCTATGACTTCCACCTCTGATGGAAATGTTTATGCTGCTGTTCGTGGGGGAGATATTTACATGCAAACCGGTGGAAAAGGTGATTTTATTGCTTTAAATCAAACAAGTAGAAATTGGAGAGGAATAACTGTTTCAAGTCATGGAAATGTCTATGCTTCTGTTTTTGGTGGGGATATTTATAAACAAACAGGAGGTAGTGGGAACTTTGTAGCATTGAATCAGGATAGTAGGAATTGGCAGGGAATGACTTCTACGTCTAATGGAAATGTTTATGCTTGTGTTGCAAGTGGTGACATATACATGCAAACTAATGGTGGTGGTGCTTTTGTAGCACTAGGTCAGAGCCATATAGGTTGGAGAAGTATGACTACTTCTCCAGATGGTAATGTCTACTCTGCTGTCTATGGTGGGGATATTTATAAACAAACAGGAGGTAGTGGGAACTTTGTAGCATTGAATCAGGATAGTAGAAGTTGGTGGGGGATGGCAGCTACGCCTGATGGAAATGTCTATGCTGCTGTTGATAGTGGTGATATTTATATGCAAACAGGAGGTAGTGGGAGTTTTATAGCATTGAATCAGGATAGTAGAAGTTGGCAAGCTATGACTTCCACCTCTGATGGAAATGTTTATGCTGCTGTTCGTGGGGGAGATATTTACATTAATATTCAACGTAATTATTTAGTTGAATCTTATGGGTTTTTAGATTTATATTATGATAATGTTAATACCAGATTTATAGGTAGAGTATTTGATGGTACTTCTTTTCTAAATAAAGTAGTAAGTGGTACTTCCTTAGAGGTAATATCTGGTACAGATTATCATATCGCTTTGGGTTATGATAATAGTGAGGGGTTATTTTTACACGTTAATTCATTACTAGATGGAGTAAACAACACAACTTGGACACAACAAACCTTACCCACAGTTGTTTCATTTGGTTGTATATCTGGAACAGGATATCCAGCAGATGGTTTCATAGATGATATAAGATGGTATAAAAGGGACATTACTTCAGCTGAACTAACTATTATTAAAAATACAGATTATAGCGTAAATTAGGTTAAAAGGGGTTAATCAGAACGATTAGAGTTAAACCTATAGATAGAAACATGTATGAACTAAGCGAGTAGATTATGACAAAACAAGACAGTAATTCTATAAAGATTAAAGTAAAAGCAGAAATTATAGATGTAGCTGAATTAACAGATGAACAGTTAGCAAGTGCTGGTTTGGAGAAGAATAAAGACCTTTTGTACGCCTCCCTAGTGCTCTGTCATGCTAATACTAATTCTAACAAGGATGAATTTGAAGCAGAGGATCTAAGTAGTAGCTTTGGAACCATAAAATTAAAGCCTGTCAATTGGGAACATGATGATGATGAAATAATTGGAACGGTATATGATTCTGAGTTTATAGAAAAACCAGAAGAGGGTGAAGACCCATTCATTAGAGCATTTGCTGTTATATATAAATACAAGTTTCCTGAACGTGCAGAGGAAATGAAAAAGAGACATAGCGAGGGGGAACTATTCTTCTCTATGGAGGTTTGGTTTGAGAGTGCTACCTGTTCCGAGTGCGGTGCTAACTATCCAGACCCAGCAGATTATTGTGAACATTTAAGAGGTAGATTTGAGAACCAGTCCTTTAGTAGAAAACTAAAAGGCTTAACATTTGGAGGAGTTGGCGTTGTGAAAAGTCCAGCAGATAAGGGAGCCAATTCTCTTTCAGTAGCTAAAATAACTAGACCAGACGGAACAGAGTCCTGTTTCAATTGTCCAGAAGAAATAGATGTAATGGAATTAAACCTATTAGAAATGGTTAGAAAAGAAGAGGCAGAAGAAGTTAAGAGGAGAGCATTATGGATATTTAATGATGCACTCTATGTTTTATTAAATGATGAGAATATTTCAAATGAAAACAAGACAGATAAATTTAGTGAACTTGCTACTCAATTGTTTGAAATTTATGAACTAGAACAGAATAATTCTGGAGGTAAAAAAGTAATGTCAGATAACGTATTTAAAACCTTCCAGACTGAAGAGGATTATACAAACTCTGTAGCTCAGTCTGATACGGTTAAGGCATTGAAGACCGATTTAGAAGCTTTTAAGGAAATAGAAAACGAGAAGAAAGAACTTGAGAAATCCTTAGAAACTGCTAAAGAAGAAAAAGAGAAGGTAGAAACCGAGTTTACAGAGTATAAAGAGAAATTAGAGAAAGAGAAACTTGTTTCTATTAGAGTAAAAGAACTTATTGATAGTGGTTTAGCAGAAGACAAGATTGATGATGATCTAAAAACTGCTATATCCAAACTGAGTGATGATGAGTTTAAAGCCCTGAGGGGTACTTTTATTAAAGAAGATCCAAATAAAGATGATCCAGATAAAGATAAAGATGCCGAAGGTGCCGATAAAGATGTAAAAGATCAGAAAGGTGTTGATACTTCATCTGGTACCCAAGCAAAAGCTGGGGAATTCAAGCTTGGTGACTTTTTGAAGAAGATATAATTAATAATTCTGGAGGGAATTAAAGATGTTAGAAGTTGTTAATTGTCCAGACAATGCTAGACACGGTGGGGCTTATGTCGCTTCAGCAATGAATAAAGGTACCTTTGTAGTTATATCTGGTACATTTTCCGCTGCTGAAATTACTGCGCTTCCTGCTAATCAGAAAAGCATACCTGGATTTGCATATGAAGATGATAGAAAATTAGTTCGAGCTTATGCTGGTGTCACCGGAAGGTGTTATCCTGTAGATAAGAAAATCTTTGTGCCTGAAAATGCTGACCTAGCTACATCAAATGAGCAGATAGTGGCAGGTGCTGGTGCTATATATTATGAAGAAGGTGAGTTCAGAACTAATGAATTTACTGATGTAACAACTACTTCTGTATTTGGTGCTTATCTTAAACTGTCCGCTTCCGGTACATTAACCGATGAAACTACTGCATATACAGAGACCACTGCTTCAGTTGCTAGATTAATAGACCTGCAAAGAGCAGATTCAGACGCTATAGACCATCGTTTACACTATAGATTAATACGATAAAACATTAATTTGAGAGGTAAAAGTGAAAAAGAAAGATAGAATCTCCCCAGAGGAGCGTCAGGCTTTTGCAGAGAAGATGAAAGCTGTAAACTGGCGAGACCCCGAAGAGCGTTTGGCTGTCGCTACGGATATTATCAAATGGGTTATAGACGATGTTTATGATGATGATATTATCGGAATGATAGCTGATGTTGAAACCTTCAATGAGGGTGAGGAAGTTAAATTCCACATTCTAGAAGGGTTAATTGCATATATCCATGAACCAGGTTCATTCGCTCCTCGGAGTGTGTTAACCAAAACTGAAGTCGTCCTACCTACTCAATTGGTATCAGTCGCTACCGAGTTAGATATTGGACAGCTTCGATCTGGACGATATGGTACTATTAATGATTTACGTAGACGAGCTACTGAGGCTCTGTTAGGTCGTAGAAACAAACTGTTGTGGGAAACCACGTATGGTGCTGTTACTGCAACTGCAACCGATGGAAACTACGCCACCTTTGCTTCATCTGCCACAGCTGCTACCAAAAGAGCTGCTATAGATGCTGCACTAACCTACGTACATGATAACAATAGCCAAGGTCCTAAAGCTATTATAGGTAGATATACCGCACTAGATTGGTTACCTGATTTAGGTACTAGTTACTGGTCTGATAGAATGCTAGATGAGATAAATAGAACAGGATTCGTTGGTGAATATAAGGGTGTTCCGGTTATTCGCTTAAGAAGTTACAAAGATGAAGATGAAAACCAGTTTATCAGTGCTAGTAATATAATGGTAATCGGTGATGCAAGTGTTAAGTTTGGAATAGTTAGTCCTGGGTTGGAAGTTTATGAGCAACTTAATGGAACGACCACACGTGGTTGGCAGATTGCATTCTGGGAATCCTACGGTTGCGCGGTAATACAACCCAAATTTTTATACAGGATTGTGATTAGTTAAAAGAAATACCGTAAAAAGTTATAGACTCAAAGGGTCATATAATTAGACACGGTATATAAATAAACTTAAAGCCGAAAGCTGACCGTAAGCAGTGAGTAGGCTTTTTCTTACGGAGGTTATTATGAATTTGATTTACGCACTAATCAACAATGTCAATTATAAACTATACGTTGGCAGTACAACTGCTCCAGTTAAAAGGTTCAGAGATCATATTTCATCTTTAAAGTATAACAGACATAGGAATCCTCACCTGCAAAATGCTAAAAACAAGTATGGAGAAGGATTTCTTGATATTACTGTGATAGAATTTGTAGATGAAATTGACAACCTTATACCTAGAGAGAAGTACTGGATTAACTACTTTGAATGCGATAAACGTGAGTTTGGATATAATAGTAGATCGGCAGATGAAAGTAGAGTAGGGTTTGGTATTTCACCTGAAGCGAAAGGGAAGATATCCAAAGCTAACACAGGCAACAAGTATTGTGTTGGTAGACCTGTTTCACCTGAAACCAGAGAGAAATTAAGAAAAGCTTCTATGGGTAATAAGAATTGTCTTGGTAGAAAACTCTCTGACAAAACTAAAGATAAGATAGGTAAAGGTAACAAAGGTAAGATAGTACCGCAAGAATCTCGTGATAAAATGTCTAAATCGGGATTAGGTAGGAAATTCACAGATGAGCATAAAGAGAATTTAAGAAAAGCTACAACAGAACATTATAGGAAGAAACATGAAGAAGAAAAAAGGAGAAGGTCATGAATAGATTTGAAATGAAATGTCCAAAGTGTAAGGTTGGCAACAACACTAAAGACCACGGTGGCAATAAAAACTGTTTTCATTGTGATAGTTGTTATTATGTAGAATGTGAGGTAGATGGAACTAGGTGGGTAGGGAACGATTTGTGGGGGAATGGATGTATACCCTAACAGAAGAAAAAGCTAAACTAATCGCCAAAGATATTGAAGAGTGGGCAAGCTCTAAAAAAGGTCAACGCTCGTTAAAGAAGTCATTAGACAAGATGAGAATAGAAAACAAGAAGCTACGTGAATCTTTAAGAGTTAGTCCAGAGTCTATGTTAGAAAGGATTACTATATAGCTCAATCCTAATTTATTTTCACATTTGAAAGAAAGTTGGTAAAAAGTTATCAACTCGCAGGGTCATATATAGTAGAGAGAGTATGTTTTTGGCAGATGAAAGTAGGAGGTAGTATGAGTAGCAGTGTTGTAGCAGGTATTATAGTTATTCTACTTGGTCTTTGTCTGAATATAAAAGATAAGGGTAGGCATTTTCTTCTTGTGTCTTTTTTTACGATTGTTTTGGGTTTATATATAATAGGAGTTAGTGTATGACTAAGCAGGACAGAAAGAATATGAAAGAGGATCTTAATAACTTTGAGAGTATTTGGGATATATTATGGAGCATAGAGAAACAATCTAATTCCGATGTACGTCCTGAGATGCTCACATTGCAATCACATATTGAGTTCTTACAGCAACGGATATTATGTACTAGATATTTAGATAAACCAGTATAGGAAGCATTGTGCAAATGAAGGAAAAATGTATCTGTATCTGAAATAAGGCTAGACCTTAAAGTAGGATACCCCCGGAGTGGTGAGATCCATTCCTAAGGTTTGCGGGGAGGTTGTTGGTCACCAAGATAGTCTCATAAGCTAGTACACGCCTGTTCGATTCAGGTTCCCGCTACAATTGTTTCAAATGAAGGAGAATGATATGGACTTTTTATTAGGGTTGTTTGCTTTTAAGTGGTTATTTTTAGACCCATCTTATAAGAAAAAAGATGATGACATGGCGGTATTTTATGTTGACCATTATAATCCTATTGAACTAAAAGACAAAGATGGTAATCCTATTATTGTGCAGGGTGCTCCGCCACCTAGTCTAATTTTTCCAGAGTAATAGTTTTATCCCAGTAGCCTCCTTCTGGGTGTCGAAAGAGAGGGAAAAACCTTCCCTCTTTTTTTGGCACATTATGTAACACAAATTAAAGCAAGGTTAAACAAATGAATATAGTGGTGGATTATGGTAAATAGTAAGCTTAGGGGGCATTTTATTGTCTTCATTGACGGTCAATGGCTTTACGGAGATAACAAAGAGCCTACGATTAGTAATGAGAGGTCGTGTGGGTATTGTGGAAAGAAAAACACCAAAGAAGGTTATGATGGGTGCCTAGGGGTATTACCCAAGGTAATGAATGCCTGTTGTGGGCATGGAAGTATAGATGAAGCTTATGTGCAGTTTGATAAAAATAAAAGAATTTCAGGTGGTGATGCCATTGCTTGGATAGAGAAAAATTATAGGTAACAATATGGAACGTGATTATAAAAACAAAGAAGATTACATAGCCTTCCGTGCAGAAGACGGAACAAAAGACAACCTCACCACCTTAAGAATGTACTATGATTATCCTACAGTAAGTCATTTATTACGTATGATAATTACTAGAGTTATTCAATTGCATGGTGAAGGTATTAATTTATGTAATAGGGACGAATATAATAGAGTGGTGAAGTCTTGTAAGAATAACAAATGAAGGTAGAGGTATAGGATATGAGGTTTCTATGTAAAATAGGTTGGCATGAGTATAAAGAAATTAGAGAAGAACGAATGAGACATGTGATGTTTGGTTTTGCAGGATGTGAAGCACCAGCTATAAGGGTAGTTGAGGAGTGTGTTTATAGTGATTGTAAACATATTAGATATGTAAAACTAAACATTATGGTACCAGATAGTGAAATGAAGAAACATCACTTATGGCATAGAGTATAATGCCATTCAATTGAAAAGGAGAATAGGAAATGAAACTATTAAAATTACTTGTAGCAATATTTATACTAACAGGGTGTGCGAATGCTCAAATCCCAACAACTGACGGAGATTCTATTTTATGTTGGGAGGTAAGTTTTTGGCAGTTAAATGATGTTTACCCGGTAGGATTCGAAGTGACTCACGGAGACACTGTTTCGATCGGTTGGAAACAATATTTGAGTTCAACTATCGGACATCCACCACAACCGGAGATCGGCGATACTACTGGTCTGACCGTGGGATTGCGTTTGTATGTAAATGAAATCTCATACTATTGGGCTGGAGTTGATGGTTTTATAGACGTTGAAGATGAGGAATACACTCTTTCGTTAGTTCCGGGAGTTTGGGCGATAGCAGTCAGGTCGGGTGACATGGTGTTGAACTTCTCGATATGGAGTGATCCGATTTGGATTATCGTTTTGCCTCAGCCTGACATGCCACCATGGGTTCCGGTGGAATTAAAGATTCAGATTATAAAGTGATTGGAGGTAAAATGAATAGAGTAGATATGTATGATTACAGTAAAGCACCAAGGTCACCAAATTTAGACAATAAAAAGGTGAAAAAGATTGATTTAGTTTTCATTCAGACAAATGCGTTTATTCAGGGGTATGCAAAGGCGATGGAACACGCTGGAATTGGTAGTGATATACTTGGAAAGCTTGGACGAAAGTTTAATGTGGGAATAGCTACAGAAGAATTTAAGAAAAAATTGGAGGCTAAAAAATGAAACGTCATACTTTTTGGATAGCTGTAATCATCGCACTGCTTTTAGTGCCGGCGTTAATGTTTGTTTGCAAGAAAACGATTGTGCCGAATACTGCAATGGGACAGGACAAAAAGGCGATGGTTCTATTTGACGCAAGCCAACTAACATTTCAAGGAACACAGACCTATCGAATCTATACTGAAGACACCATAAAAGTAATATTTGGCGATAAAGAATATGAAACAACCTATCCTATCCAAATGTTTATGGGTTTGTTGGCGATTTACAATGAGCTTAAATTGTATTCAGCGGAGTGTTATGCTGACAGCACAGCATGGTATGGTGAAGTTTATAGGCCTTGGGAATCAGCAGAACTTGATACAATGTATCCACCATCAAGCGCATTTGCACAAGTAGCTGGATCAACTGGTGAAATCGTTAAAACATGGTTTCACAAAAAACCAACACTCCCCGGTTTTATGGAATTTTTAGAGGGAAAATACAAATAATTAAAGAGTAAACTATGTTAGGAGCATTAGTAATAGCTAAAGCATTGGGGATTACTCCAGAAGAGTTAAGAACTTACTTAGAGTATTTTGGTGAGGGTATAGAATTATTGAAAGAGATGAACAAAACATTAGATAAGATACACAATGAAGTTAAATATATAGACAGAGAAGGAGAAAGTAATGCCAACTAAACCACTAAAAAGAATTGAATTTAGAAACACCACAGAGAATGAGATTATATGGGTTACCCGTGGTGCTACTGATATGAAAGATGGAAACCCGTATAAAATATTACCAGGTAAATCAGTACACCTTACTGAGGAGGATGTACGTTTACAGGTGACTGAGTTTGAGGATCCAAGATTCACAGATGGTAGGTTGAGACGTGCTGATAAGTTAGATACCTTAGTAGCGTCTGAAATTAGAGTTAGAGATGATATGTCTGAACTTGAGATTAAAATGGTGGTAGAGAATGCTATAAGTATTAAATCTCTAGCATTGAAAATGAGACCTCTTACTTCAATTGCAACCGTAAATGCAATTATGGATGAGTGTGAGAAACAAGATAAACCTATATCCTGGCTGAAGAGTTGTCTCAAGAAAGTAAACTCATTAAGCGACCAGTTACAGATAAAGTTTAAATATCAAGAAAGAGATAATAAGAAACAGGAAAGAGACCAATTAAAGGAGGCAGTTAGTAATGGAGAATAAACCAAAGGTATTTTATTATGGGGATAGTCCCTCGGTTCACAGTATACCGGATTATAGTCCAACCATAATTAGGAATAAGCATATTAATGAGGTAGATATATTACCTTTTGAGGATTGGTGGAAGTTTTTTGAAGAGTCTGGTAAAGATTACAATGTTTATATTGTTAAGTCAAAAGATGGTATAGAGACTGAATGTATGGACATTGAAGATTATCAGGTATATTGTCCTATGACTATGACTGATGATAATAATATTAATAGATGGTCAGATATAAAAAGAATATTCAGACATGAGTATAAGGGTGAAATAGCTAGAGTATCCACTAAATTTGGTGTGGCAGATGTAACTGTTAACCATTCTTTAATTAATAGTGAGGGCCATTCTATATCACCAAATGATGTTATAGTTGATGAAACTGAATTATTTTCATGTCCAGTGGTAGGTCAGTTTAAAGGTAAACATGGTAATTTTGCTAATTACTTTGTTGGTACGGAAGAGTTAGCTATGTTATATGGTTTCTTTGCAGCTGAAGGAAGTGTGAGTTATATGGGTAAAGCTCCTTGGAAAACCCCAAGAATTAGATTAGCTCAAAAAGATGTTGATGTTTTAAAGAAGTATCAAGGTATATGTGAGAGAAACTTAGGTATAAAAGGTTATATATGTGAGGAGGAAGCATGTAGTCAGTTAGTTATACCTGGTACTAAGATGGCTAATCATTTTAGTTCAATCTTATATACTGTCTCCAAAGAGAAGAAAGTACCTAAAGAGATATTAAATGCCCCTGAAAATATTAAGAAGGCTTTTATAGCTGGTTATATTGAAGGTGATGGTCAATCTTTTGGTAATGATCGTTACAGATATGGTTCTAAATCCCAAACCTTAGCCCAAGGTGTTTTGTGGTTATTTCGTTCAGTATATAATAAAGATTATGGTGTTAATATTAATGATAACGATCCTAAGAAGTTTGTTTATACGACTGTTTCTATAAATAACTCGGAAGCTGAGAATAGTAACGGTAAAAAGGTGAAGAAAGTACTTAGACGAGGTAATTATGATGGTTTTGTTTATGATTTAGAAACTGAAGATCATAGATTTACTACAGGGGTTGGTTGTGTACAGGTTCATAACACGGGCTTCGGGATTGTAGCAAAACATATACTAAATGGACTATACGATACAAATAAATATGATATACATTGTCTAGGTATAAACTTTAATGGAGATCCGCACGACCAGACTCATTTGAATGTATATCCTACATCTGGTGATCCAAGAGGTATTGATAGATTTGCACCACTACTCACTCATTTGGAGCCGGATATACTGTTTACGATTAATGACTACGACGCTCAAAATTTTATCCCGGAAGTCCTCACCAGATACAAACAAGAGACTGGAAAGAGCGTAAAATGGTGCGCATACCTGCCCGTCGACGGAAGTCCTGTATATCCTGAATATGTAGAGATGATAAAGAGATTTGTTGATTATCCTGTACTATATACTCAGTTTGCTTTAGATGAGTTTAAAAAGGTGGATAAGAACCTCGAACTACCTTACGTATATCATGGTGTGGATTTAGACCTATTTAAGAAACTACCACCTAAAGAGTTGAAAAAGGTTAAGGATCGCAATGACTTCTCTGATAAGTTTGTAGTACTAACTGCTGGTGTCAATCAATTGAGAAAACAGTTTAACTTAGTTATACAGGCATTTTCAGAGTTTGCAAAGGATAAAGATGATGTATTCCTTTATATGCACACACAACCAAATATGAGATGGGGTTGGGATTTAGTGAGGTTAGCTAAGATATTTGGTATATGGGGTAAGAGTGGTTTTACCAAAGGTGCTACACTTCCTGTTGGTATTCCTTTTGAAGATATGGTAGATGTGTATAATTCAGCTGATGTTTATTTAACTAGTACTGCGGGTGAAGGTTTTGGCCTCCAAAATATAGAAGCTGCTGCTTGTGGTTTGCCTTTAATTTATCATAGTTGTACTGTGCTACCGGAGATTATAGGTAATGCAGGTTTTCCATTTCCTACAGACCACCATTATGTATTTCCATTAGGTGATAGAAGTTTAATACGTCCTATACCAAATGTAAGTAAGATGGTTGATGCATTAGAGTTGTTCTATAGTAATAGAAGTTTAATTAAGGAGTATAGTAAAAAATCACTAGCCTTAGCTAAGAAGGATTGTTTCAAGTGGGATAATGCAGTTAAGTTATTTGATGAAACATTCGAGAAAGCTTTAACGGTGGAATGTGATGATCTACAGCTTGAGGAAATACTTTAAAGGTATTCTATGAAAACCTTATTATTTAGTTCACCGATATTAGATTCAAGTGGTTATGGGGAAGCAGGTAGGTTGTATTTAAAGTCACTACTTTCAATTGGTATTGAACCTAAAATTAACATACCAACCTACACAACCAAAAGACCACCTTTATTCCAAGATATACCAGAAGATATAAAGAAATTAAGGTATGTAGATGGTGATCCTTTATACGATTTATTCTTGAACCATATAACCCCAGATATTTCATTTAAAGATTTTGATAGACCTTCATTTTTATATTCAGTGTGGGAGAGTGATAGAATTCCAGATTCATCAGTACCAAGGTGTAATTTATTTAATAAGGTTATCACAGCATCTGACTATTCTAAACAAGCTTTTTTAAATGCAGGAGTAAAAGTACCAGTTGAAGTAGTTCCTCACCCTATTATAAAGAAAGAGTTTAAAAGAAACGAGAACATAGTAAAACAGTTTGAGGGTAGGAAAGTGTTTTTATCTAATTTCGAGTGGCATATTGGTAAGGGCTATGATCTACTAGTTCCAGCCTTTGTTAAAGCATTTGAAGGCAGAAAGGATGTAGTCCTAATAATCAAGACTTGCAGTATGGATGTTGCTGGTAGTTATGATAAGAAACAATCGGTAAGCGAAATGAAGGGGAACTCTGAGCTTCCCTCAATAGTAGTAATTGATAGTATAATATCAGAAGATAACCTATTCACTCTTTATGATATATGCGACGTGTTTGTTTGTACTAGTAGGAGGGAAGGTTTTTGTTTACCAGCAGCAGAGGCTGTTTCATTTGGTAAGAACGTAGTAGCACCTAATATTGGTGGTCAGATGGAATTTCTATCTGATTATTCCTTATTCATACCAGTAGAAAGTAAAGTTATAGATATACCCAGTAATATAGAAGCCAGTAGGGGTTTATACAAAGGTCAGAGGTGGGTTGAGCCTAATTTTGATAGCCTTGTTAGTGCTTTACAGTTTGCTAGCATGGCTTACTCTAAAGTTGTTGAGGAATCCGTTCAAAAACATAAGATGAGCTATATAGATATATTGTCAAGGTTTTCTTTAGAAAATATAGGTAACCAATTAGCAAAGGAGGTTGGGTTATTATGAGTAGAGATATATTAGCTATTTCTGGTGTTATAATTTGTCAAAATGAAGAGGAATTAATTACAAGAACAATTGATAATATCTATCATCATGTTGGAGAGGTAGTTATTTTAGATGGAGGCTCTACTGACGGTACCATAGATAAGATTAAATCTTACCCTAACAAAGAAGATAAGATAAAACTATTTAAGAGTAAGTTTAATTTTCACTTTGGGGATCAAAAGAACCTAGCGTTTTCTAAGGTTAGTGGTGTTTGGATTCTTAATATTGATTGTGATGAAGTTATAGAAAGACCTTTATTGGATAATATACCTGCCTTAATTAGGCAGAGTGATTATCATGTATATGGTCTTCCTAGAAAAAACTTTATAGATGGTGCTCAAACTAAGATTTATCCAGACTACCAGTATAGATTATTTAGAGCATATTGTAGGTTTCTTTACCCACTACATGAAGAGTTAATGTATCCACATAAATATATGAAAGAGCTGGAGGGAGAAGGAAATCACATACTTCATTTGAAATCTTCAACAAGACAAGATAAACAAGATACCTTATATGCTGAAATGGTTAATACAAGTAACTTTGAAAATTCAACAGTAGAGTGGTAATATGAAGAAAGGTATATATAAACTTAAGTTTGATGGTTTTGAGATTAGAGTTTGTGATATAATTGAATCTCTTGCTTTAAAGGCTATATATAATGAGTTAAGAGATGGTCACTATGATTTTAGTAATATAGACTTCAAGAAAGGTGATATAGTTGTAGATATAGGTGCTCATGTTGGGGTTATTTCTATGTATTTAGCTAAGAAATATCCAGATATAACTGTATATTCATATGAACCTTTTCCAGATAACTTTAGTAATCTATATTATAACGTGAGAGATTTGAATAATCTTACCAATATAAAGACATTTCCAAAAGCAGTTACTTCAGATGGTAGAAGATTAAATATGATCTGTAATGTAAAAGATAATACAGGCGGTGCTACTTCTAATTTGAAGGATATGAATCTATTTGGTCATAAAACCGTAACAATTGATTCAGTTACTTTAGATTCTATACTTGAAGATAACAACATTGAAAAGTGCAAACTTCTTAAGATAGACTGTGAAGGTTCTGAACATGAGATTCTTTATACTTCCAAGCTTTTAAACAGAATAGAGTATTTAGTGGGTGAGTTTCATATTAACAACCACCTGGAGAATAAGGGTTATTCATTAGAGAAGTTAATGTTTAGGTGTTTCAATTATATGGAAAGGAATAAAGTAAAAGTTAACTTTATAAGGATGGCAGAATGAGTACCTTAAGCATCGTCACAGTATGTAATGAACCAATCTCTAGAGAGTTCTATCTAAAAGAGTTATTGATTTCTGCAATACCAATAGCAAATGAGATAGTAATTATCAGTGGCGAGCAAGGTGGTCATACTTCATATGGTAATCAGGAGATAGCTCAGATTTTAGATGAATTAAACAAGGAAGGTTATGACCTTACTAAGATAAATATGTTCTTTAATCCTTGGGAAGCCAAAATGAGAAAGAATATGTGGTGGTTACAGAAGAGTATAGCTATTTCACATGCAACCTGTGATTATGTAATGAGATTGGACGCAGATGAAGTAATACATGAGAAAGATTATGATAAGATAAAACAATGTTTAGAGTTAGGACATGATGCTTATACCTTTAAGACACTACATTTTTATAGGGACTTTAACACTTTAAAGAGTGGTAAGAATAAGGTAGATGATAACAATCCATGGTATGAACGCAGACCTTATCTATTTAAGAATGGATTGGGTATTTATGAAAACCAGCAAGACCTGGTAGATGTGAATGGTAACTATTTAGATTGTAAGCATACTTCAATTGAGATATATCATTATGGATTTGTAAGAAGTGATAAAGCATACATAGATAAAAAGAATTCAATAGAGAGGTCTTATCATTCAGATTGGGTGGATATTAAAGAAGAGGAATTTGAGTGGGATAAGGAAGGATTAACTGGGTTTAAAGGAACACATCCAAAATCAATGGAGGGAAGACTTGGGAAAGATTAAATCTGGTATTTATAAGATAGAGAATAAAGTGAATGGAAAGATTTATGTTGGGAGTGCCGTGAATCTTGATAAGAGATTTTCAGCTCATAGAGGTCTACTATATAACAGAAAACATAAGAATAAACACTTAGAGCGTTCCTGGCATAAGCATGGGGAGGAGAACTTTGTATTTGAAGTTTTAGAAATAGTAGAAGATAAGGAAAGACTAATTGAAAGAGAGCAATATTATTTAGATTCTATGAATCCTGACTATAATATTAGTAAGATAGCAGGTTCTCAATTGGGATTTAAACATTCTCAAAATGGAAAGATAAGCTTAGTAAAGCTAAAAAAGGTAGGGCATATGTAATTGGGGAAGCTATTGGCACTTCTAAATTAAATGAACTACAGGTGAGGATTATTAAAAGAATGATTGATTATGGTGATTTAACTTTAACTGAAATTGGCAATTTATTTAATGTTAAGATTGGTGCTATTAGTCATATAAAAACAGGACGAAACTGGAAACATATAAAACAGAAGGAGATAGTTTAATGGGTCATATACGAAACATTTTGGCTGAGAGGCATATCGGCAAGAATAGGCTGTATTCGGACCATATTAGATTAGAAATAAGTGAAGCACTACACCTACATTTGAGGGACTGGAGACTTATATTTGATACAGATGAGATGGAAGTATTGAAGGATGTGATGGTCAAAGGTTTTGAAAAATGGAAAGAAATGGGATCACCTGAGGGTGGGGATAACCCTTATATGGACTTCACAGTTCTAGCTGAACAGTACTGTAAAGATGAAGGTTTTCATGCAGATCGTTTGGCTGTAGAGGAAGAGGAGGATAGCAGTATTCATTTGCATTTCGGTGGAATGAGACTTCATTTGAAACCCGCTGACTTCCTAATCTTAGCACAACAAATGTGGTTAGCATATTTACAATATAATCGACTAAACAAAAAGTCTATTTTTCTTGCTACTTTAGATTATCATCCTGTAGTAGATGAGTATATTAAGGAATTAAAGAATGAGTTAGAACACGAACCTTTTAGTGGAATAGATGAGGATTATGTTGATGTTATAGAGAACCATTTAGCATGTAAAAGTTGTGCGACAAAATCATTAGGTACAGTAAAACGTCCTGATGGTTTACCTAAGAACTTTCCAGGAAGTGTAAAGGAAGAAGACGATATATGTTACCTACTTTCATTGTGGGCTTCTATGAGAAGAGATGGATATGCTGAAGGACCTTACAAACATCAATTAATGAGAGTATACAAACAAAAAGACGGTACCTTGTTTGCGAAGGACTCACACCGTATGGCATGTTTACTTCATTTGGGATATAAAAAAGTAGATGTATTAATAATAGAGGAGGAATCAGGATGGCGGGAGTAGATAGACTGTCGATTGTTATACCCACTCTAAATAATTCAAGATATTTAGACCTGTGTTTAAAAGCTTTAGATGTTAATAATTCATTAGATAATGAAATACTAATACATATGGATGGATGTACTGATAATACTAGAGATATTATTAAGGAGTATAAGAAGAGAACCAGTTTAAATATTATAGTATCTGAATCAGAACAAAGGGGTTTATATTCTGCAACAAACAGTGCTTTCAGAAATGCTTCAGCTGATTATTTTATATTAGGGAATGATGACTTGGTCTTCGGTCCAGATTGGGACGTAAACTTTTTAAAGGCCTGTAAGCCCAACAGGATTATGTGTCCTTGGATGGTGGAGGCTGGTTTAGGTAGTTACACTCAAAATATGGACTTTGGTAATACACCTGAGACTTTTGATATTACAGCATTCGATAATTATGTTAGAGAAAGTATGGAAGAAGAGTTTGTCTTAGATTGGACAGTAGGAATGTGGTCTGCTTCAACTGAAGTCTTCAAGGAGTTTAACGGATGCGATGAAGCATTTGATCCTTTTGGTCGTGGTGGAAAAGAATTACTATATCGTATTAGAGTTGTGCATCCTGAGTTTGAATTTGGTGCACTTAAATCATCATTAGTTTACCATTTCTCAGCAGCATGTAAGAGGGAAAACAATAGAGATCACTTAGTTAATCTACAAACATGGGATGATAAGTACCCTGAGATTAAAAGTCAAGAAGCTAATGATTTACTTGAGGCTAACCGGGATTACTTTGATATAGAAAAGACAGATGAATTTAAGAAGAGATGTTTAAATGGACATTTAGGAAATGGGTTAATATAACAATGAAGATTCTAGATTCTATATTATTTAATAATGAAATTGACCTCTTAAAGGTTAGATTAAGTGAGCATTATAACTTTGTAGATAAATTCTATATAATGGAGGCTACCAAAACCTTTTCATATATAGATAAACCTTCCCATTACTTGGATAATAAACACCTATTTAAGGAGTGGGAAGATAAAATAGAACATGTGTTAATAGATGCAGATGAACACTTTATAGATAAGTCTTGTATGTATGCTGATGATCAAACAACTCTACTTATTAACCAGAATATCCAGAGAAGGTGGATGTTTAATCAGAGACCTAAAGAATATGATTATATGTTGCTTATGGATTGTGATGAAATAATAATGGGAGATAGATTCAAAGAGATACTTACCTTGTTAGAGAGAGGATATAAGTATGTTCAACCTAGGTATAGGATGTTTTATTACTTTATAAACCATGAAACTTCAGAATGGATGGGCAGGGGCTTACATAAAATACATGTAGAAAATGATGATATACATAAAAAAGACCATGCTGTTCCTAGTATGATTACTGGTTGGCATTTTTCTCATTTGGGTGGAGTTGAAAAGATAAAACAAAAGATACTGAATAATGCTTTCTATAACAAATTAAAGAAGTTTGCAGACGAAGAACACATAATCAAAAGGTTGAAAGGTTTGAATTATATGTATGATAAAGGAAGTTTTGGTACCTCTAGTCTACATGCTAATATGGATTATTTATCTAAATATATGTTAGACAATTGGGATGTTTATTCTAAATACACTTACGAACACTTCTTAAAGGAATCCAATGAAAGATAAGATTTTCACCTCATATAAACTTCTGAATAGTTTTGATAAAGTTGAAAGAGTAGTTAGCAACAGACAAATTATTCCCACTTCATTTGGTATTGGGATATCAAACCAATGTAATCATAATTGTATATGGTGTATAGATAGAGAATTAAGAACTGCTAATCCAATAAACATAAAACTTAAGTTAGCTTTTAGTGTTATAGATCAGTTAGATAAATTTGGTGTTAAAACAATCATATTTAGTGGAAGTGGTGAACCTCTTTGTCATATGGACTTTATTGAGATTCTTACTAAGGTTAAAAGTAGTAACCTAAAAGCTGGATTAATAACTAATGGTGGTTTTCTAAACAAAGATATAGCAAATGCTATTATGGATAGTTGTGAGTTTATAAGGTTTAGTATTGATGCAGGTAAAGAAAAGACCTATAAACGTGTTCACCGTTCTGGTAATCCCTTAGAGTCCATATTGGGTTGGATTCGCTATTTTAATAATGAGAAACCAGATAACTTTGTTATAGGTACGTCTTTTTTAATGCATAAGCTGAACCACGGTGAGGTAGTGTCTGCCTCTAAAATATTCAAAGACGCCGGTGCTTCGTATGTCCAGGTTCGTATTGAACATGACAAGGCTAAAAAATTACCTCTAAACTTTTCTAAGTGTAGAATACAAAACTTTACGGGAGCAATTACAGCAGATGGTAAGGTATATCCATGTTGTCATATGAGAGGTAATAGTTCCTTGTGTTTGGGGGATTTAAATAAACAATCGTTTAAGGATATATGGCTTGGGGATAGAAGAAAAGAGGTAATTAGTAAGTTAAACATTGAAGAGTGTCCTTCTTATTGTCGTTATGCTGGTTATAATGAGATGTTAGAGTACTTAAGTGAGGAGAGGTTGCATTGTGATTTCCTGTAGAGATATTAAGATAGGATTGATAGGGTGTAGGACCTCTTCAATTGATTTGATTAATATTCTAGAAGATAGGAATATAAACTTTAGTTGTATTGTAACTATAGATCCTGGAACCGCACAAATAAATAAAGTAGCTGGGTATCGTAATTTAGAGGATATAGCAAATGAAAAAGGTATAACGTTAATATCAGTTCCTAATTATAATTTAGATGTTGGGGAGGAGATTAGAAATAGAATATTAGAAGAAGAAATAGACGTATTTATAGCTTTAGATTGGCAACGTTTAATACCTACTTGGTTATTAGAAGCACCTTCAGTAGGGGTGTTTGGCGCACATAGTCCTTCTAAGCTATTACCTTATGGTAGAGGTAGAAGTCCTATTAATTGGAGCCTGTTACAGAACAAGCAGCAGATAGTGGTTCATTTGATTAAGTATGATTCAGGAGTGGATGATGGTAAAATAGTAGCAGTAGATACGGTTAAGGTATCACCATTAGATACCTGTCATACTTTATATTTAAAGCAAACTCTTTGTATTGCTAATATGATTACTGACTGTATAATACATAATGATTTTAGTGGAAGTAAACAATGTGGTGTGTCATCTTATTATCCAAAAAGGACAGAGACAGATGGTAAAATAGATTGGTATGACACCTCTGAAGATATTTATAACCATGTTAGGAGTGTTACCAAACCTTTTCCTGGTGCTTTCTCTTATTTGAAGTCAGGTCAAAAGATCACAATCTGGGAAGCTATCCCATTTAGTGTACCTATAACTCCCACAGGAATAGTAGGTAGAATTGTAGAAATGTTTCATGATGGTTCATTTTTAGTTTCTTCTGGTGGTTACTCTCATTTATTAGTTAAAGAATACGAAGGTGAAGAATTAACCAGAAAGGATATAGGAAGCTACTTCAATTGTGATATAAAACGAAAAGTATGGGAGAACTTACCAATATGAAAAAGGTATTAATGTTAGCTGGAACCGATTCCTGTGGGATGCTCTATTGGATGTCCTTAGCCTTGAACATGTATTCAGATAGGTACAGAGCTATTCATGTAAAAGAGAATAAACACCCTTATGGTTTTCATTATAGTAAGCTTATTGAGGAACTGACTAATGATGAGATAGAAGATATAGTAGATAAAGTAGATTTTATACAGATAGGACATTCACATTACCCTTATGTTATTGGTAAGGTAGAAGTTCCATTTGAAAAAGTTAAAGGTCAGTACCATACTGGTACTCATTATAGGTTGAGTCAAAAAGGTAAAGAGGAACTAAGTAAAGAATTTGGCATACAACTTTCATTTGCTACCCCAGACCTGTGTAAGTTTCCAGGAGGGGATCATTTGGTTTCGCTACCATATCCTATAGATACTGATTATTTATGTGACTTTGATAGAAGTGAGGAATTTATTGTACACTCACCATCTAGTGACATAATGAAAGGTAGTAAGGATATAGATCCAGTACTTTCTGATATTTCAGATAAACATTCTTTTCCTTCTATATCTACTAGGGTTATTAGCTGGGACGAATCTATACTACTTAAAGCAAGAGCATTATTATATGTAGATCACCTATTTGATGAGTATAATTCATTTGGCATCTCAGCAGTTGAGGCAGCTATACTTGGTGCTATACCTTTTGCAATGGGTAATAATTTTAACATGGAAGGTTGTCCTTTTGTTATTGTTAATAATGCAAGAGAACTTTATGAGCAGTTAGATTACTATTTGTCTAACAGGGATATTTTAGAAGTTAAAGCCAAAGAGTGTAGAGAGTGGGCACTTGCCAACTTTTCACTTGAAAAGACTTGCAGGATATTAGAGGAGCATTATGATAAGATTAGTTGTTAGTCCTCATTTGGACGATTCGGAGCTTGGGTGTTTTTCCTGTTTAGATATAAACAGCGTAGTGGCTGTAGTTAGTATTAATGAGGAAAGACTCAAATATCAGAATAGACCTTCATATGAAGAAAGATTAGAAGAAGGTTACAATGTTAAAGGTTTTACTGGACATAGATTAGATATACTCTCTCATTTTCCAGTATGTAGTTATGAGGTCAGAGATTGTATCGAAATTATTGAACAAAAGATTAATGAAGTTAAGCCAGACGAGGTGTATATACCTACTCCTGTTTCATATAACCAAGATCATAAGGTAGTATATGGAGCCTGTATGGTTGCATTAAGACCTCATGATGAGAATTGGTTTGTACCTAAGGTGTTTGTATATGAACAACCCCATACTTTTCTATGGTCAGATGAACAATTTCAACCTTGTTATTTTAGAAAGTTAGACTTAGATAGAAAATTAGAAACATATCATTTATATAAAACACAAGTCAGAAGTTTTAGATCAGACAAGACTATTACCTCACTTGCTAAATTAAGAGGGGAACAGTCTGGTTTTGAGTACGCAGAATCGTTTGATTTGTTGAGGGAGGTAGTAAAATGAATATACCAATGAGAGAGAAAATAACTGTTGCCAAAACTAAGATAAAAACTAGGACGAAAGCAGCAGCCAAACTTACAATAAAGAAAACCGTCGCACTATCTATGGGTACTTGGAATAAGTTTGACGGTAAGAAGTTTATAACAGGATTAATATTGACAGGAGCAGCAGTGGTTATAGAACTTTACGTACCAGTAGCGAAGCCTGTGTCAGGATATCTTATGAATATTGGTCTTACGGGGTTATTGGTTGGTGGGGGACACCGGCTTATTAAGAATAAGGTTTGGATTAAAGCTTTGATAACTAAAGTTATAAGGAAGAAGTAAGAATGATAATTCCTAATATGAAAACTATTGAGTTAGGGTTCGGCGAGTATGTAGAACAGGGTTGTGATGAATTTGTATGGTTGTGGAATAATTATCTTTCTAAGATTGAAAGGAATTATTTCTTAGAGATAGGTGTTCATTATGGGGGAATGACCAAGGTAGGTGAGTTGTTAGGTTTTAAGAATGGTATAGGTATTGATTTTGACTTTAGAGAATTGAAGGTTGATTTTGAAGATAATATTACCTTATTAAATGCAGATTCTCATGATAAAGAAACTGAAGATAAGGTTAAAGAATTACTTGGTGATAATAAGCTTGATTTCTTATGGATAGATGGTTTCCATTCTTATAATCAGGTTAGTACGGATTTTACTATATATGAGAAGTTTGTTAAACCAGGTGGTGTAATAGGTTTTCATGATATGTTTTTAGGGAATGATGCTTCTGATAATAATCCAGTAGAGGTATTCTTTAATAGTATAAAAGATAAGTATAATAAACCAAACACTTATAAAAACGACCATACAGGTGTAGGTGCGTTCTTTAAATAGGAGGTAACATGAGCATATTGTTATTTGGAGGAACCGGAGTGTTAGGTTCTCAGTTGAAGGAAAGATTGGATGTTTTTGCACCAACAAGGAAAGAGTTTAATATAATAAGCCCAAACGCTAAGAAATTAGACAAATGGCTTTCTTCATTTGACACAGTTATCAACTGTGCTGTCTCTAAGGATCCAAGTAGATTAAACCATATGTATCATATTAATACAGCATTTCCTACCTACTTAGCTGACGTGATGGGTCATAGAAGAAAGAAATGTAGATTTATTCAGATAAGTACAGACTATGTATTTAAAGGTTTGCAAGGTCAAGGCAACCAACCGTATAATGAGATACTACCAGCGTATCCTCAGTTTATTTTAATGCCTAGTTATTCTTTTACTAAGTACCAAGCTGAGAACAATACATTATTATTTGGTGGGTATATAATTAGAACTTCTTTTTACCCACTGACACCGATTGAAAAAGCACCTACCAATAAATTGACATCAGCAGAGTATGTAGATCAGATAGCTAATAAGATATTTACTGTTGTAAATAATATAGACTTATGGGAAGAACAAGATTACCACCATATATTACATGTAGGTTCCCCAAAACCACGTGTTGCTTTTGATATAGTTAAGAGCAGAAATCCAAAAGTCAAACCTTTTCAATTGAAACAGGGTATGGATTTTTCTTTAAATACTGTTGTATACTATAAGGTGTTTAAACATGGTCGCATATAAAGTAATAACAGCTGATCCAAGAGGTGTGTTTGCAGAGTTATTAAAGTTAGACTGTGGGCAGGTTAGTTATTTAGAGGCGGCACCTGGAGTAGAAAGAGGTGGACATTATCATAAGAGGAAGAGTGAGGTGTTTATTCTATTAACCGGAAAATGTGACCTTATATTAGAGAATGGTAACAATTCTTCATCTGTTCGTATGAAAGCGTTTAAAAGGTATGTAATACCAATAGATACTTATCATACTCTATTCAATAACTCTAATAGGAAAGCAGGTATATTAGTTTACTGTAATGAGTGTTATAATCCAGAAGATGAGGATACTTATAAATAATGGATAGAGACTCATTTAACAGGTTGTGGAAATATTCTCCATTACAGAGGGAGGAGGAGTTGTGGCCTTTTATTAATGATATATTAAATACTCACAATATTAAATCAGTATTAGAGATAGGAGTTGGAGGGTCTAGCAGTTTTTGGTGCCACTTCTGTAAGAATGGTGGTTTTTATATAGGTGTAGATTTAGATACAGAACAAGGTGAGAGTAATGTATTAAGAGAGTACGGTCCTGATTTTCCAGCGTATTTTATAAAAGGTGATAGTAGAGATGTAGAAACAACAGAAAAGGTAAGAGCCATTATTTCAATTGAAAGACCTGTAGACTTCTTATTTATTGATGGAGATCATTTTTCTAAGAATGTATATTTAGATATTAAGAATTACTATCCATTTTTAAGAAGTGGTGGTGTCTTAGGTATGCACGATTATATACAAGGTGGGGAATCTAGAGGTATATATAAAGCCGTGAAGGATTCTAAATTAGAAGGTATTATTGAATATTCATCTAGAGGGTTGTATGCTTGTAAACGGTCTATGAGATCACGAGTTAAAAGTATTTACTATTGTATAAAGAGGTAATTATGAAATTACATTTAGGTTGTGGAAGTAGAATATTAGAAGGTTATGATAATATTGATATTGTTAACTGTGAAGGTGTAACTCATGTATTGGATATTGGTAAGGAGAGACTACCTTATACTAAAAGTTCAGTAGATGAAATTAGATGTAGTCATGTTATTGAGCATTTGGAATACCACGATTTTGAGTTCCTTTTGGAAGAATGCTATAGGGTGCTAAAACTAAAAGGAGAACTGAAGATAAATTGTCCTTCATTAGTTTCAATGTGTTATAATTACATTTATTCATTTGAGAATGATTGGATTGAAGGTATGGATTCTTCTGTATGGTGTTTATATGGTCAAAGGTCTGAACTCCCTGAATTACATAAGTGGGGTTATGATATTAAATCATTAACACCTTTATTAGAATATAAAGGGTTTAGTGTGTCAGTTATAGAGGATACTCCAACTATAGGAACAATACAAGAACATGGAATAATACCTAACGATGTAAAAGTGGTGGCAAAGAAATGAAACTATCTAAAGTAGAGCAAAAGAAAAGAGAAGATAAACTTAAAGAGGTTGAATTGAAATTGTCAAATGGGGAACAACAAAAGACAGATGAGGTAACAATGAAGGTGGCTAAAAAAGCGCAGCAAGATAGAGAAGAAGAAGATAATGACAGAGATAAATATGGTGTTACAGAAGAAACCTTCCACCTGCCGTTTGACCAAAGAGGAGTTAATCTTAGTAGTTGGACAGACCTACCTCCTTTTGAAGGTAGCAATAACTTAGAAATTACAGTTGGCATGTCAAACTGGAACAGAGACGGTACAATAGCAGAATGTATTGAATCTGTTTGTAACCAATCGTTTCCTAATAAGAATTATGAGATTATTATAGTGGATGATGGTAGTGAGGACAATAGCAAAAAGTTAATAGAGAGGACTATTAAGAAATATCCTGATAACTTAATTAAATATTATGCTTTGAAGGAAAGTAGGACTTTTAATGAGCACCATCCACACAATGTTACAATAAGAGAAGCTAGGGGTAAGATTTTCGTTAAGCTTTCTGGTGATACTTTAATTTCTAAGAATTATTTAGAAGGAGTATGGAGACACCACCAAAGCAGAGAGAATTTGTTCTTACATTGCTTGTGGGGTGGTGTGTCCAAACAATCATTTGCTTTTCAATTGAAAGAGATAGGACTTAAGAGGTTGCTTTCTAGGATTATTAGAGAGACTAGTTTAGAGGAGGAGTTAATCAAAGATAAAATAGCTCCAGAATTACAGAATGCACATGATGGGAAGTGGCCTGTAGATACTGGTGGTTCTATGTTAACCAAACATTGGAAAGAAATGAGAGGATTTAACGAGTTAATTAAAGGTAACTCTGTTGGAGATGTGGAGTTTATGTGTAGATGTACCAGAAAAGGTATTGTATTTGGTTATGACCCTAGTTTAATTATGATACATGAGCATATTTCTAGTGCTGTAATTAAGAGAGGTATGAATATAAAAGGTCCTGATTGGGATCCAAATGAAATTATAAAGAATAAGAATAAATATGGTGATATAACCGAGGAAGATACTTGTATCACTACCCAACCATATGATGAATATATTGAGGTACTAAAGGATGTATAAGATTATCAGAAAGAAAATAAGGTTAGATGAAATAAGAAACTATGATACTTTTAATATGCATGGTAGTGACGGGTATAATATTGAGTCTTTAAAGGAATCAATAAGAGATAATGGTTGGCAACCTAACTTTGGGGATTTACCTTACCATGGAGATACTTGTTCGTTCTCTGAATGTTTCTTTCTAAGAACTAATGAGGATGGTTTGTATTCTCTTCCTAACGGGACACACAGGCTTGTTGCATTGAAAGAATTAGGAGTAAAAGAATTCGATGCTTATATTTTAGAAGTAAACCCTAAATCCTCTTACACTAAAGATTATATGAGAGATAGAGTTTCTTCAATTGAAAGAGAACTAAAGTCAAATGGTAAAGGTATGTTTCAATCTTTTGAGTTTCCTTACGGTATTAGATTAAATTCTAGGGATGATTCAGAGAAGATATTTCATTCTACAGAGTGGGATTGTCAATATTACGTTGGAAAAGATGTATTAGATATAGCATGTAACAGTGGCTATTTTGCACTTCAAGCTAAAATAAATGGTGCTAATAGAGTAATAGGATTTGATGTTGACCACTATATGATTAAATTGGGTAATAAGTTTAAAGATTTAATGGAACTGGATGTTGAATTAAAGCAGTGTGAGTTTTGGGAATTTGATTGGGAACAAGACGCTTATGATATAGTATTTGGAAATCAGTTTATATACCATGTAGCAAATGACAGTGCTGGTTATCTTGGTGCAAAACCTAGTTCTTATATACCTAAAGCTTTGGATTTAATGGCTAATTCAACAAGAAACCATTTGGTTATGTTTACTTTTGTAGACTTTACTGATCCTAATTTTGAGGATTTCTCAGATGGGTATAGACCTGGTTATAAAAAACTTGAGAGGGATTTGATGGAAAGAGGTTTTATAGAGGTTAGAATTTATCACAGAGAGGGGGGTAAAAGAACCGTAGTTGCCTCTAAGAAACCTTGGGAATTTGTATGGTCTCCTGATAAAGACTCAGAGTATTTAGTATATAAATCTCCTAATATAAACTATAATGGTTTAAAGTTTTGGGGTGATATTAACAAAAAAGAGTTATTGAAATGTTATGGAGAGTATAATGAATAGTGAGAAAGCGTATAACGCACTTGTAAACAGGAGGTATCTACCACTATGAATATCTTTTTAACAGGTGGTACCGGTTCATTCGGTCAAAAGTTTTTAGAGAGAGTTAAACACGATCAGCTCTATAAGAATGACTATTCAATTGAGAAAGTATATGTCTATTCCAGAGATGAAAAGAAACAATATGACCTACGTTGTGAGTACTCTTCCTGGAATTATCTTAATCTTATCATAGGAGATGTGAGAGATAGGGAAAGATTGGAACAGATATTCCCTAAAGATGTTGATGTGGTAATTAATTGTGCGGCATTAAAACAGGTACCACAATGTGAGGAGCATCCAATAGAAGCAATTAAAACAAATGTGCTTGGTGCGTTTAATCTCATAGAGGTATCTAAGAAGTTTAAAGTTAAGAAGTATCTTGCAATTTCCACGGATAAGGCCTGTAGACCGATTTCAAGTTACGGAATTACTAAAGCACTTCAAGAGAAATTGACCATATCTTCTAACTCAAAAGATAGACCAACTCTATTTTCATGTGTCAGGTATGGTAACGTAATGAACTCTAGAGGGTCTGTTATACCTTTATTTGTTGGAAAGGCAAAGATGGATAAACCGTTACCTATAACTGATAAGAGTATGACTAGATTTCTTATGTCATTAGAGGATTCCGTAGATTTGGTTCTTACAGCTCTAAGGGAAATGAAAGGTGGTGAGATATTCATATATAAAGCTGGGTCTTGTCGTATAGAAGATTTAGCTAAAGCGATTATAAAGAGATATGGTGCTTATAATGATATAGAATATGTAGGTATTAGACCAGGTGAAAAGATACACGAAGAACTTATTTCTGAAGATGAATCATTGGTTACTAAGGATTTGGATGAGACATACTCTGTTATTTATCCACAATCTGTAGACAAATTAAATGAAGAACCAACATCTTATTCATCTGACAAATACATAGAAACAAACATAGATAACATAATTAAAACTATAGAAAGTATAATAGAAGGAAAACATTCTTATGACTTCAAAATTCAGTTCTCTTAAAGTATCACCTGAAGAGTTCTATAAATCCAAGGTTGATCCATTTAAAGTTAAGAATAGCAAGATAGAACAAAAGAAAGCAAGACTGTTTGCCGAACATATATTTTACTGTAAGCCAACAGTAATATTGGATGTAGGTTGTGGTGAGGGTTATTTTACCGAGTATTGCAATAGGGTTATTCCTAATACTACATTCTACGGTTGTGATATATCTGATACTGCAATTGAAAGAGCAAATGGTTTAAAGTCAGATGTTAGGTATTTTAACCAGGATTTAGTTGGTAGACATCCTGAAAAGTATTTGAAACATAAGTTTGATACTGTTATTTGTAGTGAAGTACTTTATTATTTACCAAGTGATCAATTGAATAAGGCTGTTGATGTGATTTCAATGTTTGGTAAGAAAGGTTCCAACCTATTGATATGTAATTCTCAGGTATTTTCAGCACAAAGAATAATAGAAATGTTTGATACTTTTTATAACCTTAAGGGATACAAAACTTATAAACTATTCAAGAGAAAACCAGCTACTGATATAATTCATTTGGTAAAGAAATGATTAAAGAGATTACATTAATATTCCCAAGTTCACCCTTTCTTGTTGATCCTCTGGTGTTTCCACCTTTGGGAATTATGTATCTTTCATCTGCTTTGAAGGAAAAAGGAATAGATACCACACTTATAGACTTGAGTGGATATAAAGAACTACCTGAGATTAAAACTAAATGGGTAGGAATATCAGTTACTACTCCTCAATATGGTGATGCAATTAGAATTAGAGATATACTATATAAAAAAGGTCATATAGTTATAATAGGAGGACCACACGTTAGTAATACAAAGGACTTTAACGGATTTAATATAGGAGTTATAGGTGAAGGTGAGGGGGTTTTGTTACACTATCTGCTTGGTTTAGAAGGAAATCCATATGATAACCCCATTCTTGATATAGATACAATCGCTTTCCCAGATAGAGAAGGTGGACATGTTGAGAATTACCGTTATAATTTAGAAGGACATAAGACGACAACTATGATTACCTCACGGGGTTGTCCTTTTTTATGCGGATTTTGTTCCTCTATTTGGGGAAAGAAAGTCAGGTTTCGTTCACCTGAAAATGTATACCAAGAAGTATTAGAATGTAAAGAGAAGTATGGGTTTAATTCCATAATGTTCTTTGACGATATATTCGCTATTAACAAGAAGAGAATAAAAAAGATAGCTGATTTAGTTGAACCATTAGATATGAATTTTAGAGGATTCTCAAGAGTAGATACTGTTGATATTGGGTTATTATTAGATTTAAAAAGAATGGGTTTTGTCGAATTGGGGGTGGGAGCGGAAAGCGGTAGTCAGAAGATATTGAATAATATTGTAAAAGGTACTACAACCAATCAATATGAAAAGTTTATTAATTTATGTCATGGGGTAGGATTAAGAGTCAAGGCTTTTTTTATAATAGGACTACCTGGTGAAACCCACAAAACAATTGAAGAAACCAAAGACTTCATTAGAAAGAATAGACCCGATGATGTAGATGTAGTTATTTTACAACCATATCCAGGTTCAGACATTTTTAATAACATAGATAAGTATGATATTTCATTTGATAAAACAAACCTAGAGAAAAGTTTCTATAAAGGTAAACCAGGAGAATACCATTCAAGAGTAAGAACTAAGGAACTAAACGAAGAACAAATAGTTAAATATAGAGATGAAATAGAAAGAGAATTTAAACCAACGAATGGAAGTTAAGAGGTGTTACATGGAAAACAAGAAACTTAAAATAACTGCTTTTACAGCATGTGGAACTTACCCTACGCATATAGATTATACTATAGCTTCTATTTATCATTTAGTAGACCAGGTGATAGTTGTTAATGGTGGTTATGATGTTAAGGATATAACCAAAGGTGATGATATACCAGTTGATAGGGATACTAAATTACTTAGAGAATTAGATGTAGATGATAAGATTAAGATATTCAAACCTACATGGAAAGGATTAAAACAGGTAGAAAAAGGAAGGGAAGAGGCGGGACGAGGTAGAAATCTTTCGATGGCAGTACAGGCTGCATACAAGTTAGGAGCAGATTGGGTACTTAAAACTGATGCTGATATATTATTTCACCAGAATGTAAGTAGAAATGATCTCCTTCAATTGATAAAGGATTCAAATGAAGATAAGTTAGGATATAGGTTTGGAATGTGGGAACTACAAGGTGATTATGCACACTATCAGGGACTTCCAGATTGGGCACCAGATGATTCACAGGAATACCCAAGTTCAAATGATGCACCTCAGTTTTATTATGTTTTCCATGATGACTGGTACCACATGGGCGGCGCACCTGTAACTATGGCAAGTATTTCACCTTATCAAAAGATAAACTGCTACCACGTAAGGTACTGTCCCCCTCCTGGTTGTGATCCTTATGACTATTTCTATAAGAGGTTTTGGTATCATTTAGTTATTCCAGAATACACAAGAGGAGATAAGATTGATTTTCAAAAGAAGGATTTGGAAGTAAAAAAGAAAACATTAGCCCATCTGCAAATGTGTAAACACATAGAATCATTAAATCCAATAAATAATGGAGATGATCCACGTATACCTAAGGAAACACCTTTAGTAATTAAACTAGGAACTAAGGAGTATATACAAATGAAGAAGGAGGAGTTATGAAGGAAACGTATTTAGTAACTGGAATTTCGGGGTTTATAGGTATTAATTTGGCACATAACCTATTAGAGGATAACTGTAATGTTGTGGGAGTTTCAAGATCAGAATTAACTTCATATGATAAACAAATGATAGGACTAACTGATAACTTTACTTTACATAAAGGAAGTATAACAGATTATAGTTTTATAGATTCAGTTATAAATAAGTATGAAATTACACACATCATACATTTGGCAGCAGACGCTATAGTTAGACGTTGTGAGATGAATCCTATTAATTGTTTCAAGAGCAACATAGAAGGAACATGGCATGTATTAGAATCAGCAAGACAAAATAAAACTGTTAGATCGGTGGTTGTAGCCGAGTCTGACAAAAGTTACGGACATTCAAACAAGCTACCCTATTTTGAGGATGGAGTTTTAGACCCAAAAGCACCATACGAGGCATCCAAAGCCGCTGCTGGAATGATATGTAGGGCTTATTATGAGACATATGGACTACCTGTAACAACTTTTAGAGGTTGTAATGTGTTTGGACCAAAAGACCTAAACTTTTCAAGGATACTACCGAACTCTTGTAGGTTACTTATTGAGAACAAGTCACCTGTTATATATAAACATGTGTCTGAATTCAAACGTGAATTTATATATGTAGAAGACATGGCAAGAGCTTTGATTTCTTTATCCAATAATATAGATATAACAGGTGGAGAGGTATATAATGTTGGTTCCGGCGCTACCTATAGAGTTGGTGATGTAGTAAATCTTTTGTGTAAAGTGTCAGGTAAAGACATTAAACCAGAATTCCCAGAGAAGGATATACCCTTCTTAGAAATCCCAGAGCAGTACCTTTCAGTTGATAAAATAAAAGAACATATAGGTTGGGAAGCTACACAAACTATAGAAGACTTTGAGGGGTGTTTAGAAAGAACATATAATTGGTATAGGGATTATTATAAGGAGAATTAAAATGGCAAGATACCACCCACCTGAATATTGTTTTAGTTGTGGTGAAATAATTGAGAGAAAGAGTTATGGACCAAAATGTGAGGCACATATCTTTATAGGTGATAGGACATATTTAGATCATGAGGGACATAAGTGTTCAAAGAAAGGAATAAAGAAAAGAGAAAAAGCTTGGGCTGAGAATAAAGAATTACAGGAATTAATCAAGAATGCTAAGAAGAAATTAGCTAAAATAAAAGGAGATAAGGCAAATGACTAGAGAAAACGTATTAGATGCTATCAATCAAAAAGGGTTACATTCAGCGTTAAGTGAGATTGCTTCAATTGAAATAGAGGATATGGAACTACAAGCAAGGTGGGAAGATGCTGAGAGTGCTTTAGAAGAATTAGAAGAATATGTAATGCCAGAATTGGGGGAATAATATGAAATTCCCAGTTAAGTTATTCTTTTGTTTCATATCTGATTCTACCAGATTAGAGGAAGATAAAATCAATGTAGAAGCTGTCTATGATTATATGGATTATATTATAGCAATTGATGGTTCTCATAATGATGAATCTCTCAGGGACTATCTTCGTTCAATTGACAAAGATAATAAAGTAATTCATGTAGAAGCACCTTGGGAAAATAACTTTCCAGCACAACGTAGTAAATATCTAGATACTGTAGGTAGTGTACTAACCACCTTCAATATAAAGAATACCTCAAATTGGGTATGTAGAGCAGATTCAGATGAACATTATTCACCTAAATTAATAGAGAATGCTAGAAGGATATGTTCCTCAGCAGATGAAAAAGGTATTGATATGTTAGCTGTAAGGGTGCATGATATTTCCTTAGATAAGGAAGGTAATGAACTTTCTAATACTGTAGGTGATTACCATAAGGGGTTGATCTATAAATGGTATCCACACTTACAATATATACCTTCAGGTTGGGGTTCTAATGTACATGAAACTTTTAATCATGGATTTAATGCTATAGAATTGGACAATAAATCCAGAACTAACAAAGAAACACCTTATTTTTATGAGCACATCAAAAAAAGAGGGGAGGTATGGAGGAGGGCACATTCGAGGAACTTTTTAATTGGTGGGGGTGGACCAAATTTAGGTGAGAAACAACCACTCTGGAAACCTTACGTAGCTTTGGTAGAAGAAGTTATGGGTAAGAAAATAACAGATTGGAAAGAATACGATGCTTATTTAGTGAAGGGAAATATAGACCAAAGATTAAAGGATTGGTTTATTGCTCATATGTTTGAAGGTGTGGAATTTAAACCGAAAGAATGGTTTGAGTTCATAAAAGATAATACAGAAATAACTGTACGAATGGTAGCCAGTAGTATGTATGCTGGTAATCCTATGTCATTTGGGGAGTTAGAGTTAGGTAGATCATATGACGGAAGCTCGGAAATACGTGAGGGATTTAAATACTACTATCGGTGGTTGCACGAATCAGAAGAACCGGAGGAATTAAAAGGAGTAAGTATACCATGAATGAGAAAGAGATAAGGAAGATGTGGACAAATAGGAATTACTGGATACTTCGTAGAGGAGATCCTTGGAAGGTAATGAGTAATAAAACAGATAAAAGTATAGCAGATTATCCTAAGATGTATTATAATGAGGAATTAATAGAGAAGATATGTTTTGCCAAGTCAGATAAAGAAGTTCAAGATTTAATAAATAGTATTAATAGGGAGGTTATACCATGAAATATAAAGCATATAGAATATGTAAGGAGAGTAGGTTTTTACCTAAATGGTTCAGACAGGTTAGATATTTTATAGGTCCAATTAATATGTTAATGTTACAGTTCTTATTTATGAGGTTTTATGTGGAAGCAGAATATGAAGAGACATGTTGGATACATAAAAATGATGTAAGAACTAAACCTGTAAAAAAGTACGGTAAAATTAAGGGATGTGGTATATTGTTTCCTGTTATTCCTTTTACTATGTGGGATTGGAAATATTGGATAAATTCCTATATGACGAGGGATTGGGCATGAAAGTAATCATATCTAATTCAATTGGTGAAGAAATAAAGTACTGTGGTGGTTTAATATATCAAGAAGAACCAGTGTTTGTTATTTATACTGCACTATCCAACATAGACGAACCATTCCATATTACACCTGATTTCCTTAGAGGTGGCATAAAGAAGTCCTCTTCACTGTTGAACTTTAACTTTGAAGTAATATATACTGGTAGACAATACTATGGTAAGCTGGACTCACTACCTCAATCTAAAATAGAGAATGTACTTAAAAAGAGAATAGAGTTCTTATCACCTACTGATATTTTTCTACCAGCTTGTAATTTTGATAGTAGTAATAACAAAGTAAATCACGCTATAAAGAATGTATATAGGGATTGTGGTATTAATATATTTGAGTATGGTAGGGTTAATCCTACTTATTTTTATATATTGTCAAATGAAGCAATAGGATATAAGCAACAAGCACTTCATTCATTTGGTAGATTATTACCTAAACAAAAACCAGATATAATGGAGTACTACAAAACCTATAGGCTATACAGTGAAATACCTTACAGTAAAAAAGACCAACCTAAAACTAGAGATAATAAAGATATACCAGGATAAGAACTTGTACTATTGTAAGGACGAAAAGGGAATAGAATACATGATAAATCCAGATAAGATTGAGGTAGATATAAAATAAATAGGAGGAAGATAAAATGAGTATGTATAAAGATAACTGTTTTTACCATGATACTACATATAGGAAAGCGAATAAGTGTCGTTTCTATGGTAGTGGTAAATGTGCTCTTGGGTTTGAATTACCAAAGTTAAAATCTAAGAAGTATCTTAACGAATATCTTACAGATGATTATGATTTCTATGGAGCATCGGAAGGGTCAAGTAGTCATAAAGATGAAGAATCGGAGAACTACATTCCACAACCAGTAGAGTGTAAAAGAGATGGCACAATGGGAAACATTAAACAATTAATTAATGATACTGATTTAAGTAATAAGCAGAAGCAGAAAGAGAAACTGATAAGTAAACTAAAATTAGGTGAGTGTTATAAGAGAAATTTGGCAAAAGCATCTAAATATTGTAAAGGTTGTCCTTCCGCAGCTATTGCTATGACTAATGAAAGTTTTGCTTCATACAAATATAATAGTTGTAGGAATATCTATAGAAGCAGTAGGGGTGGAAATAGGAGGGTTTGTGGTTATCAGGATCTATATGATTTTAAAGATGGAAATTGTCCTGAATATGGAAAGGAAAGACATAAGAAGTTTCTTGAGGAAAAGTATACTACTTTTAAATAGGAGATAAATAACATGCCACATATTAGAGGTGTACAATATAAAAGTAACGATGAAAAAGCAAAAGCTTGTCATGGTTGTAAATGGTTACATATAGGTTATAGTGTGGATCATAATCATTGTGATAATAGTTATTGTAGGTTTGGTGATGAAAGAGCAAATGGTCACTTTAGTTTTGTACTTCATGAGGGAGAGAATTCTAAAGATAAATTGGACAGTCTTATTAAAGAGAAATGTCTTTACTCAGAAATGACAGAGGAAGGTATGGAGAGGTTGTTTCAAATGAAAATGTATTAAGTTTGGGCTTGTAGATGAAATTATATAGGTAAAAAGGGTCAATTATCGAAATTACCGTTAAACCTAAAGATAGAGGGTGTTTATATTGAGAGAGGTAAGCATGTTAAATTCAAATATAAGGTGGGGTTTATAAATGCCAGATATTACATATAGTGATATAGTAGAAAGTACTAAGCGGGTATTAAATTGGAGTGTAATTTCAGGGACTTTCACAGAAAGTGACCTATTGTTCTACATAGAAGATTCTTACGCAAACATCCAAGTGAATTACCCAGACATTACTTCCTACACTTTTGATATTGGAGCAACACCAGCAACCTCTACTATTTCACCTGCACCAGATTTAGTAGACAAAGTACTATTAGCTACTAAAGCAGCATTTAAAACATTGTTTGCATATGGTGTAGAATTAACAGGTGATGCAATCCTGATTAGAGCTGGAAGTATATCCGTAGACACCTCTAAAGCATTAGGTGGACATGGTATAAATCTAGATGTACTATCTAAAGAATATGATGATCTAATAATGGATTTAAGGATTCATGGTAAGGCGGATTCATCTGTAACACGCGGTATAAAAATTGACAATTACATCTCAACCACGAGAGACGTTGGTAACAAAGCAAGTGATAGTTTAAACTAATAAAAGGAGTAAGATGAAATGGCACTAAATAAAGATATGATCGAATTAATCATATTCCAGGGTAAACTTTTTTCGGCTGTAGGGTTTGCAATGGAAGATGGTAAAATAGGTTTTACAGATGCAATGTATTTTAGGGGCGCAGTTATGTCTGCTATCCCTGCATATCAGGGTATTAACAATGTAAAGATTAGTGATCTTAAAGATCCTGAAAATAGAGCAGAAGCTGTAGCAGTATTCTCTGCTGAATTTGATATTCCTCAGGAAGAAGTAGAAGAATTGGTTGAAGAGGGATTAGAGTTGGCAATGCGCAATTATGAGTTTGCTCAGAAGATGGTTCATGCTATTAAAGGTACAGATGAAGTAGAATAATTTCCCGCTTAGTCAGAGTGGAATGGTGATCTTTAAGCCCCCTTTAGGTTACGATCTATAGGTATTTTTCATCCCTTACGGGTCACCATTAGTTTTAAATGGAGGTTGTTATTGTTTTAATTAAAAATAGGCATGACCAGCTTTTTAAGTCGATTACGGCAGAATTGTTGGTGGATTTGGGTGGTAAGATTTCTGTGACTATCAAGAGGGAAAATACTAAGACTGATTGTGTTTGGTGTGAGAAAGACACCCCTACTGGTAGATCGTCCGGGAGACCAACTCCTGGTAAGGTTTGGTCAACTCACGAAGATTTCACAAATTCACTCAGATGTCCTAATTGTTTCACCGAGAATACCTTAGTTTTTACTGACAGTGGTCTTAAAAAGATCAGCGATATTTCAATTGGTGAAAAAGTAGTAACTAAAGAAGGTACATTTGATGAGGTAGTAAGATTATTTAGTAGAGATTATAGTGGTGATTTAATTAAGGTTAAGTTTCTTACTGGTTATGAGATAATATGTACACCAGATCACAAGTTTTTTGGGTTTAAAGGATATAAAAGAGAGAATGACAAAGATAGAAATGGACTATTAGATGATATAAGAAAAGGTTTTGTACCTAAAATAGAAAAGATAAAAGCTAAGGACCTAACCAAGTATGATTACCTTCAATTGTGCGATTTACCTAAACTTGATATTGAACCAGTTGATAATTATGTAAGACCTTTTAAAGCTCATATTAAACCGAAAGATATGGAACAGATATTTGATGACAAGGACTTCCCAACTATAGTAGGGTTGTATATAGCTGAAGGTTGTAGTAGTAAGAGGGAAGTAGCTTTTTGTTTTCACGCAAAAGAACACCTATATATAAACTTTGTTAGGAGATTCTTTATAAAACATGGTTTTAGTGTTAGAATAGACAGTAGGGGAAGTATTAATTCTGGTGTTGTGTGTATTCCTTCTGTTAAGTTAACAAAATGGTTTGAAGAGAATTGTGGTAAAAGAGCAGAGAATAAGAAGATACCTGAGTTCTTATTATATTCTGGTGACAATATAAAGTTATTAAAAGTACTGTCCGGAATTTATATGGGAGATGGTCTTAAAAATAAGAAAGTCAAAGGCTGCTCTATAGGTGTAGTTTCCAAACATTTAATACTACAGGTAATGACTATACTTTCTAGGTTTAATGTACATTTTTCAAGTTATTATAGAAAGGCGTGTATATACCAAGGTAGTAAAAAACAACCAGTACATGGTGTTGATTGGACATATAATAATAAAAGATCGGTGAGGGTAAAATACATTAATGACATTCCTTCTGTCGGTGTGCAGGAAATAACTGTATTGAAAGATCAGAATACTAAAGTATATAATTTAGAAGTAGAAAACAGTCATACTTATAATGCTAATGGTGTAATAGTTAAGAATTGTTACGGTAGGGGGGATGTAATAACCTACACCGAAACTACCCTAACCTCTAATCATATTGAGGATATTAGCGGGCAAAAGTTCACCAAAGGAAAACTAGGTTATTTCCCAGCTGGTACCAAAAGACTAACTGGATTAATATCAGATGTAGAGGTAGATGGTGAAAACTATTTAGAGACAGCAGTAAAGATTACTATAGGTACGGAAGATTATGCACTTGTATCTGGAGGTGGTGGGTATGAGCGTTTAGGTATAAAAACAGACCACCTATTTAGAGCAATACTAGAGAGAACGGAGATTATAGAAAAGTAAAGTGAGGATAACATGGAAAACAGAGTTTATTCAATTGATATAGATAAAGATTTAGATGGTAGAAAAGCAGGTATTATAAAATCATACCTAAGTTTATTAGAAGACTATGTAGAAAGACATAAAATAGATGAGGAAACCTTTTCAGTATTAAGAGAAACCTTTTTGAATTCTATAAACCAACACCATAGGTCTGTAGTTAGCCTATTTAGGAATATAATAGACACCGATGCCTAGAGGTGTAAGCAAATCCCGTATTGCTAAAAAAAAGGCATTTATGAAGATGTCTTATAACGCAAAATGGTTTGCATTGCTCCAATCTGCATCTGAAAATAGACTTGCTAATGATGTAGTTAGACCTATATTTGAGGAAATTAAGAACAAAATACTAGATAACACGGAGAGAAGATTTCTATCCTCCTTTAGAGGTGTTGGTTCAAGAAGAGGTGTTAATGTCCTACAAGCTATGAGGAATTCTAGTGGTTTGAGGGTTACTAAGCATAAGGTTACAATTGAGATAGCCAGAAAAGATGAGATGGACAGGGCTACCAGACTACCACCTACTAAGGCTGAAGGTAGGGTTTATAACTTATGGTCACTATTAAGAGAAGGTTGGGGACGTAAAGGAGGTAAAAGACCTGATGATTATGTACTAGCGGTCTATATTGCAGGTTTAGGAGTAGTGCCACCTAAGATGAATTTTGTAAGGGCAATTGAAAACGAGGGAATACAGTCTGGAAGAAACAGGTACAATTATTATGGTACTATACATATATTAATGAAACATCCAGGTATGAAGGGGAGGGACTGGTTAACAGTTGTTGGACGACCTTATAATGAGGATCTTGAACTATTGAATAAGGGGGCTGAAAGAGTAGTCAGATCGGTAAGTAAGTCGTTTAATAAGATGACAAAATTGAGAGTATCAAGTTAATGGATATTAGACACACTAGAAATATATATAACAGTATCTTTAGACATTTGAATTCCCTACTAGTGTCAGGTTCTCTTATTACAGGTAGTGCTGGAACATTAACTTTCTCAGATGCATACCCTTCTGAGGATCAATTGAAAAGGTTGGTTCCTTTCTTAGAGTATGATAGTTCAGATTCTAATATGATAGCCTTACCTGTTATAACAATGGAAACTTCTTCATTCAGAGAAACAGGTAGTCAACTTGGAAGCCAACAGAAAGATAGAAAGTCACCTATAATACTATCAGTATTTGCAGAAACAGATTTACAAGCAGATTATTTAGCAGACTTTGTAGTTAGTGGTTTAACTAAACATACTATGAGGTTATACGATTTTAATCAAGATTATAGTTCACCACCTGATAGTGGTAGTATTTTAGTTGACGATGGTTTAGCTGCGTTCTTTCATTACTTTGAATCAGCTAACCAGATATTTAAGAATACAATTGATATAGTTTTTACAGTATCAACTACGAACTAAGTGACTATTCAATTGCTTACTAAAAGAAGCAGAAGATGTAATACTAATATTTAATACGGAGAAAATGAGATGCCAAGTAAAAAGCCAAATAGAATTAATTATAGTGGAGTTGCTCCTTATGCGGATCAGGCACAGTTGATACGTTGTCAGTCCTTGTCCAGCTCCTCAGATTTTACTCAGGAGAGATTATTGGAATTAAGCAACAAGGGGACAACGGAGGTAATTGACGAATCCTCAGTAAC